>OGQN01000218.1_pt1 | contig 57781 bp, 48 predicted proteins | sample 1553231 | NCBI WGS metagenome assembly OGQN01 (sample SAMEA2579950, study PRJEB22360) | human gut metagenome | biome: human gut; feature: human-associated habitat; material: faeces | place: Denmark | collected 2008/2010 | reverse complement strand
TGTAGTCCGTGGGAGGATAGGTCGTTCTGCTCATGCAGGGCGCTATCTGTTTTTATACGTATTCTTCTGCGCTAATACTTTTCTAAGATAATTTTCACACCAAAACAATCAAGCATTATCGCTAAACTGTTTGTCATCAGTGTTTTTTGCAAATTATCCGTTTACCTTCGAAGCGTGGAGTATTACGGATATGATCTTTTCTTTTTGGGATATTTTGAATTGTTGCGCGGTATAATTCTTTCGATTTTCTTATGGGCGTGCGCCTACCTATCAGGCGAAAATCATTGTAAGTAATTGATAGTCTGACGTTCTTTCCCTAATTCTGTTTTTTGAAAAGGTTGCTATGACGTATAAAGACAAGCTTCAACAAGCAAATAAGGAAGCGAAAAGTGCCGTTGTTGCACTGTTTCTTACTGTGCTTGTTTGGATTATTTCGGGCTTTGGAGTAGCTCAGTTTAATATCACAATCTTTAATACTCCTTTATGGATTATCACGGGGTGTTTTGGAACTTGGATTTTTGCGATTATTGCTGCAGTCATTATGAGCAAATATGTATTCAAGGATATTGAATTAGATGACGACTCTGATGATTCTAGTTTTACTGATAACGCTTTAAATCCCGTAAAGCCCAGCACTTCGTTACAGGGCTCTGTAGAGGTTTCAGCTTCCTCTCATGAGAGAGAGGAGCGTGCTAACTAATGAATGGAAATCCCGCTACCCTTATCCCTGTTGCGCTGTTTTTGCTTCTAGGCTTAGGAATTACTTTTTTTGTTCGTTATCAGTCTCGAAAGCGCAGAGAAACAGGTTTTGTTTCCGAGTACTTTATTGGTAGTCGAAGCTTGGGAGCTTTTGTTCTGGCAATGACTACGATTGCCACCTATGGTTCGGTAAGTTCATTTGTGGGCGGTCCTGGCCAGGCTTGGAATGTGGGCTTTGGTTGGGTATATATGGCAACTATCCAAGTTACTGCGCTGTTTTTGCTCTATGGCATTATGGGTAAAAAAATGGCTTTAGTTTCTCGTAAGCTTGGCGCAATTACCGTCATTGATGTAATTCGTGCGCGGTATCAATCCAACGCATTAGCCAATATCTCAGCTATTGTTATCGTGCTGTTTTTTGGTGCAACAATGGTTGCGCAATTTGTTGGTGGTGCAAAACTATTCGAGGCGGTAACAGGATATTCTTACGAAGTTGGCCTCGCTATTTTTGGAATTGCGGCAATTCTCTTTACGGCATTAGGTGGATTTAGAGGCGTTGCTTTTGTTGATACCCTGTGCGGTATTGCAATGATTGTGGGTATTTTTGTTCTAGCGGGTGGCATTTTAAATGCTGGCGGTGGATATACCAACATTATGGAAAACCTTCAAACTCACAATCCTCAACTGCTAGATCCTTTAGGCGGCGGCGATATGCCTATTGGACTATATTTCACCCAGTGGTTGTTGGTTGGTGTATTTACCTTCTGTCTTCCACAGTCAGTGGTTCGTTGCATGGGGTACAAAGACTCTAAATCCTTACGCCAGGCAATGATTATTGGCACCATTATTATCGGTGCAATGATGATTGGCGTAACTGCGTTAGGCGTTTTGGCGAAAGGTATACTTCCGGCTGATCTTTCGGCTTATGGCAACAGCGTTGATAATATAATTCCGCTTGCTATTGTGCAGTCGTTGCCTCCTTGGTTGGCAGGTGTTGCAATTATTGGTCCAGTTGCTGCTTCTATTTCGACTGTTGCGTCACTTTTGATCTTTTCGTCTTCTTCGATCATTAAAGACATGTACTTACATTATCGTGAAGAGAAAAATGATGTTCCAAGCGGTAAGCAGGTGGCTCGATATAGCCAGGTCTTCACTTTTGTTGTAGGCGTTATTGTATTCGTATTGTCTGTTGTGCCACCTGATGTGATTTGGAAAATAAACATGTTTGCATTTGGTGGTCTTGAAACTGCGTTTTGTTGGATATTGGTTATGGGCCTCTTCTGGAAGAAGGCTAACAAAATCGGTGCACTATGTTCGATGGTGGGCGGAACGCTCGCTTATTGTGGAACCATGGCAGCGGGAATAACCTTCTTTGGACTTCACCAAATAGTCATCGGTATAACAGTTTCATTGCTTTGTATGGTGATTGGGTCACTCGTTGTTTCTTCTAAAGCTACGAGCGAAAAAGAAAAAGAAATACGTTTGGTATTCTTCGGCGAATAGTGCGAGCTTTAAAAGGATGTACTTTAAATATATCTAGCTCAATGAAGAAATTAATAGCAGATCTACTGTTTGTAGCGAACCCTATTCATCTTCATATGATTGAGTAATTTCTTTAGAGTAAGATTTTAGAAACTCTATAAACGTTTTGGTCGCCTGCGATGGTTCGATATCGCTATTTAAGTTGGCATAGAGATATCGATAACGGTGCACATCTTCGCAAACCTTTACTGCGATATTGAAATGGTGATGGCCAAGCCAGGTAAAAGTAGTTCCTATAGTGCATCCGATTCCTGATTCAACAAGACTTAGTGCTTCGCTGTAAAGCTGGGTTTCAGCAACAATATTTGGTTCAAATCCAGCTTCATGACACATATCAGTAACGGTAGTTCGTAAATCGCTTGGATTGGTAAGGATAAACTCTTCGTTACTTAGCATACTCAGCTTGGAATGAGGTTTGTTTGCTAGGGGATGATTGGAAGGAAGAATAGCAACGTATTGTTCCTTACCTAAAAGTATCGTGTTTTCTTCGTTGAGCTTGAGCTGCGAGCCAAAAAGTTTTATGTCGATAACTTGCTGCGAGAATGTGCTGGAATCAGGATATCCCATACGCACCAGAATATCGGGATGTTGATCGTAAGAAGTGATGAGACATTAACGAAAATGATGTTAGTTTTCTTACATCTGAAAGCAAAATAGACTAATTCTGTCATTATGTTGCTAAATGCTATTAAAAAGAGAATTATCAAAACTCTTTTGGAAATAAAGCGTTAAGCAATGCATTCATGCTACTGGTTAGCAAATGAATTACGAGGGGAAGGCCCTGTATGCTACAACTGCACCATATTCGAAAGTCATACACTACGGGCGATTTTACACAGGTTGCGTTAAATGATATTTCTGTCGCGTTTCGCGATAGCGAATTCGTGGCAATTCTTGGTCCTTCAGGATCAGGTAAAACTACCTTATTGAATATTGTAGGTGGCTTGGATCACTATGATTCAGGCGATCTAATTATTGATGGTATTTCTACTAAGGAATACAAAGATCGCGATTGGGACACCTTTCGTAATAATCGAGTCGGTTTTGTATTTCAAAGTTACAACTTAATTCCTCATCAAACCATTTTGGCTAATGTCGAATTGGCACTTACACTGTCAGGTGTTTCTAAAGAGGAGCGTCAAGAGCGCGCTAAAAAGGCACTTGAGGAAGTGGGTCTGGGCGAGCATATCAATAAGAAACCCAGTCAGCTTTCTGGTGGTCAAATGCAACGTGTTGCTATTGCGCGTGCGTTGATTAACGACCCGGAAATCTTACTTGCAGACGAACCAACAGGTGCTCTCGATTCTAAGACGAGCGTGCAGATCATGGATTTGCTTACCCAAATCGCTAAGGATCGCTTAGTGGTTATGGTTACCCACAATCCTGAATTGGCACAGCAATATGCAACTCGCATTGTAAATCTGACTGATGGTGTTATCACTTCGGATACTGATCCTTTTGAGCCTACTGAAGATGAGATGCATCTATCAGATAAGCCTATTCGCAAAACTCGCATGAGTTTTTTGACCGCTCTTGGCCTTTCCTTTAATAACTTGATGACCAAAAAAGGTCGCACCATCATGACTGCCTTTGCGGGTTCTATTGGCATTATTGGTATTGCAGCTATTCTTGCCCTGGCGAATGGCGTAAATACCTATATTGCTAACGTTGAAGAAGAAACTCTTTCAGAATATCCTCTGCAAATTCAAAGTACCGGTTTTGATATGACTTCTATGCTGGTGGGAGTTGCTGGCGAAGAAGCGGATTCTTCCACTCAGGAAAGTGAGGCGAGTGATGGCGGCGAAAGCACGGAAGGAGGAAACGAGAATTCCGTGCGGGTGATCAATATGATTACCAACATGCTCTCTAGTGCGGTATCAAATGACCTTGCTTCGTTAAAAGCGTATTTTGATAGCGGTCAAAGTGGTATCGAACAGTATGTTTCCATGATTGAATATAGCTACAATGTCACACCACAAATATATAGTTCAGATACTGAAACAATTCATCAGGTAAATCCCGATACTTCTTTCTCTTCGCTGGGGTTAGGTTCTACGACAAGCTCAAATAGCATTATGAGCGCAAGCATGAGCACTAACGTGTTTTATGAGATGCCAAGCGATCCAAGTCTTTATGAGAATCAGTATGAGGTAAAAGTTGGACATTGGCCTCAAAACTACAATGAGTGTGTATTGGTTTTAACAGGCAATGGAGGCATAAGTGACTTCTTGCTCTATACCTTAGGACTTCGCGATTCTTCTGAGCTCGAGTCTATGGTTGAGCAGTTTGCTGACGAAGAAGAGGTTACTGCTCCTACTGATATAACTGATCCTACCTATGATGAGATCTTAAACGTCACCTTTAAATTGGTGAATGCGGCAGACTATTACGAATACGACAGTGGGTATAACGTATGGCGCGATAAGACTGACAATGAAAGTTATATGCGTGATCTGATCAATAACGGCGAAGATGTAAAGATTGTTGGTATTGTTCAGCCTAAAGAGGACGCAAATGCTTCAATGTTGTCAGCGGGTATCAATTATCCCGCTTCAATGACTGATCATGTTATTGAGCAAGCTGCGCAAAGCGAAATCGTGCAAGATCAACTCTCGGACTCTTCGATAAATGTCTTTACGGGTGAACCATTTGGCGAGGAGGACCAGGGTAACTCTAGTTTCAGCATGGATTCTTTGTTCACAATTGATGGAAATGCGATATCGGCTGCATTCCAGATAGATGAAAGTGCTTTGATTGCTGGCTTGGGCGACATGAATCTTGACTTGTCGAATGTAAGTATCGATATGAGTTCGCTTCCTGCTTTTGATGCTTCATCCATTGAAGTAGATCCTGGCTCAATAGATATGAGCAGTCTCGAAAATATGTCATTTGATCTAGGGAGCATAGATCTTAATCAAGATGTATCAGTAGATTCTGACATACTTGCTGAAGCTATGACGAATACCGTGAAAGGTTTTTGGCCTTGGTATGCAGCAAATGTTGGAAACTATGAAGATTTCGATTCTGCACTAAATGCCTACTTGTCTTCCGCTGAGGTGCAGGAAACCTTAAATGAAAAAATTGCGACTGCGGTTGATGTAAGTGGTATAGAGGAAAGCATCCAAGAAGAAGTCAAACAACAGACGGAAGCGCAATTGGGAAGCAACATTGCTTTGCAGATTCAGTCTCAGATCTCTTCCGCTTTGCAGTCTGCAGTACAAACACAACTTCAGAATGCAATTCAGCAATACATGACACAGGCAATTTCGACAACGATGAGCCAATTCGGCACGGCGCTTGAGCAGCAACTTGGCGGCGCAATGCAAATACAAATGGCTCAGCTTGCTACTAATATGGCATCAGCTATGCAGGTGGATCCAAACGCCATGGCACAAGCGTTCCAGGTCAACATGGATGAAGAGAGCTTGGGTGAGCTTATGATGTCCATGATGACGGGCGGTGAAACTACCTATGACAGCAATTTACGAGAGTTGGGCTATGCCGATAAATCTGAGCCGGCAGGTGTCGATATTTATCCACTCGATTTCGACAGCAAAGAGCATGTCATTGAAATCTTGGATAACTACAATACACAGATGGAAGATAATGGCGAGGAAGGTAAGGTTATCACCTATACCGACCTGGTAGGCACTTTGATGTCGTCGGTTACCACTATTGTCGATATGATCAGTTATGTTCTGATAGCTTTTGTTTCTATTTCGCTTGTGGTTTCCTCAATTATGATTGGTGTAATAACGTATATCAGCGTTCTGGAACGTCGCAAAGAAATTGGCATTTTACGTGCTATTGGGGCGAGCAAGAAGGATATTTCTCACGTATTTAATGCTGAAACCATAATTGAAGGCCTGATTGCAGGTTTGCTTGGTGTGGGAATTACAGCGCTGCTCTGCATTCCGGTAAGTGCCTTGATTGAGTTACTCTTTGATGTTCCTAATATCGCATTGTTGCCTATAAATGCTGCAGTGATATTGGTATTGATCAGTGTGTTCCTTACCTTTATTGCCGGTTTAATTCCTTCTTCGTCGGCAAGTCGAAAAGACCCTGTAGAAGCATTGCGAAGCGAATAGCGAGATGGTTCTAAAGAGAGAAATTGAGACAGTGCCCTAGCGCAGATTACGTGCTAGGGCACTCATGTTGTAGTTTCGCGAACATAGATTGTGTGAGAGCCGCGTTAGTGTAATTCGGCAGCTACGTTAGCGCAGGATGACTGTGTTGGTGCGAGGTGGTTACATCAGCACAGAGCAAGCTGTGTTGGTGCGAGGTGGTTGCATCAGTACAGGGTAAGCTGTGTTGATGCGGGGTAGTTACGTCAGCGCAGGGCAAGCTGTGTTGATGTGGGGTGGCAATGCTAGCGCAGGGCAGCCACCCTAGTACAAAGCGAACTTTAGAAGTTTAAGCAAAGTCGAACAGTCGTCGTTATTTCGAAGTGCCTGATAAATACTTTGCCATATAAAACAAGCAAGTTGGGCAGTGTCTATTGCGGAGAGCTTTTGTTGGTTGATTGATTTGTCCGAGACAATAACTTTCTCCAAGCTGTGATAGATATGCTCGAAACAAGCGTTTTCCGCTTGACGTCCCTTTTGACGTGTTCGTGCATCGAGTGATGATACTTCACCAAGCCAGTTGTTTCTAAATTGTTCGAGCGCGTGTTTCATGGTGGAATATAGACGCTCACAGAAAGTTATAAGACTTTCTCCTTCACGGTAATTAAGGCAGGTTCGTGTTTCTTCCGAGAAAGCAATGGTGGTCCAAAACTTTAGTATGACCTCTGTCACCAAAGCTGCTTTATCAGGGAAATAATTGTAAATACTTCCTACCGAAACCGAGCATTCTTTAGCTATGGTGCGAATACTCAAGGACGAAAGACCGTGCTCACAGGCATAGTGGTAGGCGGTATCTACAATGGTTGTACGCATTTTTGCGGGTCCTGCTGTCATAAGATCATGAGATCCTTTCTGAACATTTTCGTGGAGAGTTCAGGGAAATATACTCGCAAATCTCCTCTAAGATGTGTTTCTTGGTGAAGTTTAACAATGATCCTCCTACAATGAACAGTGTTCAGATGAACGTTGTTCAGAGTGAAACGAGGATCTCAAATGCTTCGACTTTCAAACACTTTACATAAAGAGAATAGCACGTACTCAGAGCAGGGAGCCATCTCTGCTCAAAAGCAGAAAAGCACTTCGTCTAAGAGAAAGCCACTGCAAGTAAAAAAGAATAACTTACTGGTAATAGCGGCATTGGTGTGGATAGCGGCTGGAGTTAATATCTTGCATATTGGCTTAGAAGCCTATGCGGAAGGATATGCAAATCTTCTTAATGAGGCACTTTCGTTAGTAGTGGGTCTCGTATTTTGGTTTGGAACATTTTATCGGCTTACCAAAAAGCATACTGATCGGATCACGAATTACGAAGATCAACACCAGTATTTTTGGCGCTTCTTTGATTTGAAGTCTTTCATCATAATGGCGATTATGATGACGGGTGGAATTGCCTTACGTGTTTCGGGAGTTGCTCCTTCAATTTTTATTGCAGTGTTCTACACGGGATTAGGTACCGCTCTTGCCCTTGCGGGTGTACTGTTTGCCCGCAATAGAGTAAAGCTGGCTTTTGCTTAATCAAGTGAGGTTGTTGATTTGCTTTTGATGACGATCGAGTTTCCGATATAGAGAGAAGTAGTTCAAAATTGTGAGTTTTACGGCTCAGTCTCATGGAGTGGACTGAGTCGTTTCGTTGATTTCGCTGATTGGAAATTTTGTCTGGTCGAAGTTTGGTAATACTGGTGAGTGAAACGGGTATTATTAGGGGCATGGCCTATAAAGAAGGACTAGAACTTGCGGTAAAGCAGTAGTTCTACTGAACGTTTAGGGGATCTTATGCTTAATGAAACCATTCGATCAATGACAAAAGAACAGCTTCTTGAGCTGATGGAAATAGATGCAAAGGATAGCGTGGCACTTGACGGAGTATGGTTTCAGTCAATAGAGCGCAAGTTTGGCATGGATGAAGCGATGTACCACGATCAGGAAGCATGGAAGCGTTTTTCTCCTGTAGAGGCACGTCGTATTAAAAAGTTTCTGGGACTGGGCGAGCATCCAGGTTTGGAAGGTTTGGCTAAGGCGTTGCCTCTTCATATTATAGATCGTGCAAATACTTGTGAGGTGATCAAAGAAGAGGGACGCGTTGTTAATCGCGTGATAGATTGTCGTGTGCAGTCGGCGCGCTCTCGAAAGGGTATGAAATATCACCCTTGTAAGCTTGCAGCGATTTATGAGTATAGCTGTTTTGCATCAGCGATCGATGATCGAATTGAGTGCCGCTGCTTGAGCTGTTATCCAGATGTAACCGATGAAACCTGTTCTTGTTCATGGGAATTCACGTTACGGGAAAGCTCTGATTCCGAGCAGGCAAGTGAGGAATAAGCAATGTATTGTACGACATGCGGAAAAGAAATAGAGCCAGGCGCGCGTTTTTGCAATCATTGTGGTGCACCGATTGAAAGCCAAATGAATGAATCTGCAGGGAATTCTTTTGAGAAAACCGTGCCTTTGAATACTTCGGATGCTGCTTCTTCTGAAAATGCACCAGTATCTTCTGCCTCGAGCAAAAGGACTCCACTTTCTAGAAATGCCAAGATTGGCATTGCGATTGGGGTAGTAGCAATTGTCGTGCTGGTGATAATCGCCCTCGTTTTTTTGCTGCCTAATCAGTCGCAGGATAATTCGACACCGACCGAAAGTGAAACAAAAACTACCGTTATTGATCGAACTCAGCCTCAAGATCAGTCTCAAGATCAAAATTCTGGTCAATCTTCTTCTCAAGATACCGCAAGTGATGCCGACGCTTCAGAAAGTAGTTCGCAGAGCGGTACAGCTTCTGATGCGTATAGCGAATCTTCAATTGAAGGTTATACCCTCTATACTAATGGGCGTTTTGGTTATAGCATTGCGTATCCTAATTACTATCTTGTTCCCTATGTTTCAGAAAATGGATCAGGGATTACCATCGAAGATAACAACGATGACGAAATTAGAATCGATGTATGGGGAAATAACAATTCTGCGGGAGAAACACTCGATGAGCGTTTCTTAAGCTTGGTGGAAACCGTTGGAATCGAAGGATACACCGCGTCAGGTGATACTTGGTATGTGTATTCATACGAAGCTAATGGACGCGTTATATACACGAAGGAGTATGTGGGCTCAGGAAGCATTGCAACTATGAGTATTTCTTATCCACGCTCAATGTCTTCAGTAGGTGATGCTTTGGTTGAAGCAGTAGCACCGACTTTTGAACCTGGAGATACCTCGGTTGCTCATTAATGCTAGATGAAATGATTGGTATCAGTGCCGAAATTGTCCCTAGATCTCTTTTAGAGAAATAGGGAGACAGTGTTTGCACTACTCCCGTTAATCCTTTTGATATTGTGTATACCTACGATAAGGAAAAGGATTTAGTTATTCTTCATGCTTTAATTCATCAAAAAGCAGCTTGGTGAGTTGTTTTTTAGAAGTAATTGCGCGCTTGGGAAGTGTTTCGAACGTGCATAGTAGATATTCTTATTTTGTGGGGGCAGCTTTGTTTCGTTTGAAGTAGGCTAGAAGCCAGGAAAAGAGTGAATCGAAGTAACCTATGAGTGAATTGGGAATAGAAAAGAATTCAGTAACGAACAAATCAAATACCGATATAAGCGCTTATCATGCTCCGCAGTGTGAACAGCTTGCGAATGACCTATATCGCTTATCGGTGTTTTACCCGCAAACAAAAAACTACGTAAATACCTACTTGATTCATACTCCTGAACGCAGTCTGCTGATTGATACTGGAAGCAGAGATGACGAATCGTTTTTCTCGCTCGAGTACCTATTATTTCACCTATCAAGGGAAAAGACGCCATTGGGAAGATTATCCTGTGGCGTTTCATTGGACGTTGATGGTGGAAATGGCCGCTTACTTACGTCATCTTTTGACGAAGAATGAAGTGAAGCTTCATCAAACGACAAGTGGATGTATCTTTACGCTGGCGGACGCGTTTTAGCCGTTAGCACCCTAAAGAAGTGTAAGATTTATGACTCGACCTTGACTTATCGCTATAAGCTTACAGAATAGGAACTGCTTGCACGGAGGGTGAGTTATCCAAAGAAGAGATAACAAGCTGGATAAGGCACAGGCTGAAATGCCTGCATCTTATCCAGCTTTTTTACGCTTGTGAGCTTATGCGCTCGTAAGCCTAAACCTCATGGAGGACCTAAGGTTACCAAGGTGTTTTAGGTATTATTAGCTGTTTTTGAAGACGTGATTGAAAGGGAAATGAATCATGGGTCTTACGCGCCAGCAAACTACTATGATTGCGGTACTGCTCGCTGGAGCATTTTTAGTGGTGTTGAATCAGACGTTACTGACACCTGCGTTGCCTACCATCATGTCCCATTTGAATGTGAATGCTACAACGGTTCAATGGTTGACGAGCGGATACGCTTTAGTTGAAGCAGTAATTATTCCTCTTAATGCTTATTTGATCGGGCGCTTTTCTACGCGTAAGTTGTTTATCGGTGGAATGCTGCTATTTGCTGCAGGGTCTGCTCTTTGTGCGAGTGCCCCAAGTTTTCCGTTTTTGTTGCTAGGGCGCGTTATGCAGGCTTGCGCAACTGGTGTGGTAATGCCTATGGTGTTCGCCCTTATTTTACTTATTTTCCCGCGAGAAAATCGCGGTGTTGGTATGGGCTTAGTCGGCTTGATCATTAGTTTTGCTCCCGCAATGGGGCCTTCTGTTTCTGGTGTCCTGGTGGATAGTATTGGCTGGCGTGCTCAATTTGTTCTTGTAGTTTGCTTAGCTCTTTGTGTAGTAGTTGCAGCTCTTTTGGCCCTGAAAAAATTCGAAGGTTTTGACCGCACTACGTTTGATGGACTATCGGTTGTACTTATTGCGGCAGGTATGGTGTGCTTGCTCTATGGTATTTCCACTTCTACCTCTAGCCCAACGCCAATACTGCCCATAGTGCTGATTGTGGTAGGTCTCGCCGTTATTGTTCTATTCTTCCGTCGTCAGGTAAAGCTTGAAAATCCTATTTTGCAAGTGCAAGTTTTGAGACATCGGGAATTTTTGATCATTGCGATAATTATTTTGTTTCTTGAAGGGGTACTCATTGGAGGAAGCGTATTATTCCCGCTCTATATTCAAAACGCCCTTCAAGCTTCAGCTACCGTCTCGGGACTCATCATGCTGCCGGGTGCGCTTATCGGTGCCTTTTTTGGACTGCTTTCAGGCAAGCTTTTTGATAAATACGGTGTACGTGGTATTTCTGTCACGGGTGCGTTGGTTTTGCTTGCTGGTGGCATAAGCTACGTATTACTTGGTGGTGCAACGTCTTTATTGTTAGCTTGTATTGCATACACCATTGTTACGCTGGGTATTCAGGCGCTTATCACTCCGCTTAATACATGGGGTATCAATTCTCTTCCCAACAACGAACTTCCGCACGGTAATGCAATTATTGCCACAATTGAACAGGTGGGAAGTTCTTTGGGTACCGCTTTTGTAGTTAGCCTAACGGCGTTATCGTCGTTATATGCGCCACCAGAAATGCCTGTTCAGGAAGTATCGTATATCGGTTGTCATTTTGCTTTCATTGGTATGCTGCTTCTTATTTCGGTAATCGCAATTTTGATATTGATATTTGTTCGCGATAAAAAGAAAACGTCCATGAGTGCAGCGGTGGAATCGGGTGCAATTCCAGGAATTGATCGTCCTTGGTTGGTCTCAGATATCATGAACACAAACCCAAGCACTCTTCCGGCAACGGCGAAAATTCGTGACGCAATCGCAATTATGCAAGAAACCGAAACAAATGGCGTTCCTTTGGTAGATGATGCGGGCAAAGTGGTTGGCTTTCTTTCTGATGGCGACATACTAAAGTATTTGTCGCGTCATGAATCTTCTCAAACCGATGGTGTGAGCTACATTATTATGCTGGAGACCGATAGCTTTCAGGATCGTATTAGGTCGGTATATGATCTTGATGCGATGCGCCTTGCGACAAAATCGGTCATTACGGTAGATGCGCATGAGCACGCAGACTTAGCATTCCGTACTCTATCCGACAAAAAGATTAAGAAAGCCCCAGTGATTCACGAGGGGAGACTCGTTGGTACCCTCAGTCGTCGCAACATTATGAAAGCACTTAACATTATGGAACAGGCAATGGAAACGAAATAGGTTTGTGCTTACCTGTCCTTGGTGTTTAATAAGGCAACTTGGTTTGTGAAGGAAAACTTTGAAGCGATTAAGTGTAAAAGTTTACCTGAAGAGGCCAAGTTGCCTTTTCGTATGCAAAAGGCAGTCTTTGTTGTAAGAGCCTAGGTATTGCTTTTTGTTTCATTATTGGTGTCGAGTGCGCGAATATTTTTACTAAACCAAGCAAGCGCACAGCAGAGAGCAACTAACGTACCGCACACTATAAACCAGGTAGTTATGCCAATTGCTTCGGCAATAAAGCCAGAGAAAGAAAGCCCTATAGGTGCAGCTAAAGAAGATCCTGCTAAAAAGATGCCCATAACGCGACCGAATTTTTCATCAGGGGTTCGTTTTTGCAGTATAGGCATAATAGGTGCATTGTAGCAGCCGATTGCTGCAGCACTTATTCCTACAAGAACGGCGAATAAAGGAAATTGATCTGACTGCAAAAAGCCACAAGCGGCAAGAGAAAGACCGAGTACTACTCCCGAAACGATAATTAAAGGTACCCGTCGTGATCCGCCGCCCCAAATGAGAATTGCGGCAGATCCGATCAGCAGACCGATTCCAAATACTGCTTCAACTAAAGAGGCTTGAAAACCATCACCTTTAAAGTGCTCGTAGGTCATCAAGGGGTCTAGAGATGATACGGGCATAAATAAGAGCATAGTAAACATGACAAGGAGCATAAGGTTGCGTAATCCTTTATCGCGAAGAATGAAACGACAACCTTCTTTCATTTCTTGAAGAACTGATTTCTGTTCAGAAGCATGGGGGGAATTTAAGGTAATGCGAACTGCGCCAAGACAGCAGCAGGCAAGAGCTGCACAGGCGGCGTCAAGAAGCATGACTCCCTGTAATCCAATAAAGGTGTATGAGAGAATGCCTAATGCGGGTCCAATGATAGTGGATAAACTGGTTATAGTTTGATCCATGCTATTTATGCGTATAAGATGTCGCTCGGGCACAAGGTGAGGCATGAGAGAAGACATGGCAGGGCCGTGAAAGGCTTGCCCGCCGGTACGCACAGCTAAAAGAAGAAGCATCAACGGCACGCTTAAATGACCCGACATAATTACCAGAGCAAGAACGAGTGAAAAGATGCCAGCACTTCCGTCAGCTAGGATGATGACATGTTTTCGATTGTATCGATCAGCTGCTACTCCTCCAAAGGGACTCAAGAGAGCAACCGGCAAAAGCGCAGCCATAGACGCCAACGAGAGCCATATTGCTGAAGAGGTGGTTTCTGTGATGTACCACATAGCGGCAAAACTCGCTGCTACGGTTGCGAAGATAGAAAGCGCTTGACCGCACCAGATAATGGCAATAACGGAAATCCAATTGCGGGGAAGAGGATTACCTGCAGCATTTGTCTCTGCAGGTGCTTCTGGTTTTGAGTGTTTCATAGCTACTCTTTCGTTTTACGCATTGTTCTTACGACGATTCTTACGATAAACTGTGGGGTAACAACACGGTCGAGCACCTTTTTGATATTCTTTGATCTTGATTAAGAGGGGATAGTATGGACCCTTTATTAAAATCGGGAGAGTTCGCTCAATTGTGTCGCACCACAAAAGAGACCCTGCGTCATTATGCCAAAATAGATTTGCTTTCTCCTTCAATCCGTGCAAAGAATGGGTATAACTACTACGCATTTACCCAGTTTGCTGATTATGCTCTTATTTCAGCACTTCAAAGTACGGGTTTGTCACTCAGTCAGATTCGAACTTATTTAATGAATCCTTCAAGTTCGTCGTTAAAGGTTTTACTGGAAGAAAGAATTGAATCTATTGATAAGCAAATCAATGAATTGGAACGAAAACAGCAGGTACTAAAAGGGGCACTTAATCAAGCTCAAAAACTTGATTCTTGGTTCGATGATTCAATCTCTATCACACCTGAAGGATATAGGTGGCGGATAGTTCAATGTCCAGAAGAGTATTTTCTCGAAACATCGGTGGCGTATACCCAGGGTAAAGAAGATGATTTCATATCTTCCCTCATAGACCATGTATCGTATTGCGAAAATCAAGGTTGGACGGCAACATTTCAGGAAGCTTATCGAATTGATGAAGCTCATGTTGTGTCAGGTGATTATGCGGGAGGCTTCTGTGCTGAAGAATGTATACCGAGGCGAATTGAATCGTCGCGATTACGGATGAAGCCAGCGGGCACCTATCTCCAATGGCTTAATCGCATTGATTTAACAATGCTCGTCGATGATGAGGGAGAAACTCCGGAAATTGTTGCAGGAGACTTTTCTTCTTCAGAAGATAATCCTATGTTTGCCGCCTATGATGCGCTCCATACGTTTGCCGCAGAGCAAGGAATCACGTTGGTGGGCGACTTGTATGACGTTGTTTTGTCTCTCTATGGTGGCAGCTTTAAAGAAGCGATATATACTGAAGTATCAAGGCGAATACGATAAACGTGTAATCTCGATAGTTCTAAGCTCTTCGAAAACGTGAATTTCTAGGGGCTTCATATTAGAGTTAACCGATTTAAAAGGAGTTCACCATGATTCGCATCAATGAAGATCTCTGCACGGGCTGCGGAGCATGTGTGTCTGATTGTATTTCTGGAGTTTTATCAATAACCCAAGGTAAAGCCCATGTTTGCGATGAATGTCTGCAGTGCGGGCATTGTATTGCGATTTGTCCGCAGGCTGCTCCTTCGATTTCGGTTTATAGCGATGAACTTATTGAATATCATTCAGAGACCTTTGATATTCCTACTCAAAATATGCTCAACACCATAAAATTTCGTCGAAGTGTAAGACAATTTAAGGAGCAACTGCTCTCTTATGATGATCTGCACCTTCTTATTGATGCGGCAGCGCATACCCCTACGGCAAAGAATGCTCAGGCGTGCCGTTTTGTGTTCATCCAGGACAGCCTAGAAGACTTTAAGCGGACAATATGGAGTAATCTTCGTTCAGCATTCGAGGAGCAGAGAGAATTACCTATTCCTCGAGAAAACGTACAAAACTTTTTGAATTTACGAGAAGGAGAACATCCTCAAGATTATCTATTCCGAAATGCTCCTGCAGTGTTATGTATTCAAGCTCCAGATCCTGTGGATGCAGGTTTGGCGGCTTCAGCGATTGAGATGGTGGGTACTACCTTGGGCATCGGGGTGCTTTATAACGGTTATTTGCGGCGTACTATTGCGGCTATGGAAGATATTCAAGCGTATTTAGATATGGATTTGGAAGAGAAGCCTCTGGTGGTATGTATGCTTATGGGCTATTCCGATGTGAAATACCAGCGTACAGCACCGCGTCGCAATCCCAGTGTAGTGCTGCGATGAGAGTAGTCTAGGTTTCGAGATTATCTAAACAAGCAAAGACATTCCTCTAAAGTAAGGAGGCAAGTATGGGCATCAAAGCGGGGTATGTAGTTCCTCATCCGCCGCTCATCATTCCTTCGGTTGGACGTGGGAAGGAGCAAGGTATAGCGCAAACAATCAGTGCTTACAAAGAAGTAGCTCGTAGGATTGCAGCTTTGTGTCCAGAAACTATCGTGGTAAGTTCACCTCATGTGACTGCATATCGAGATGGGTTTCACGTGACTACCGATACTACTTTATCGGGGGATATGGATGTCTTCGGTGCGCCACAAACGCAGCTAGAAGTGGGAATTGATACTGAGCTTAGTCGGGCTATTATCGAGCATGCTCAACGAAATAATATAGTGACCGCTCCGAGTAGTTGGCATGATCAGAAAATGGATCATGCTACGTTTATTCCGCTGTATTTCATTGAGCAAGCGTACAGAGAAGCTGGAATAAGGCCGAACTATCGTTTGGTGCGCGTAGGATTATCGGGTCTCTCTGCTGATATTCATCGAAGCTTTGGTCGCGTGATTGCGGAGGCAATAGAGGTAGTTGGTCGATCTTGTGTTTTTGTTGCAAGTGGAGATTTGTCTCATAAGTTAAAGGCGGACGGCCCTTATGGGTTTGCTCCTGAGGGACCAAAGCTTGACAAGGATCTTTGTGATCTGTTCGAACAAGGCAATCTTTGGGGTCTTTTTGAATTAGATGAACAGATATGTGATTCTGCTGCGGAGTGCGGAGTTCGTTCGTTCCAGATAATGGCAGGGGCTTTAGAGGAAATTTCTTCTACGAAAAGTTCGTGCAAAAACACTTCAGCGAGTTTTCATGCATCCGAAAAACCTTTGTTTGGCGCCTATCAAGCAGAACTTCTCAGCTACGAGGGGCCTTTTGGGGTTGGTTATGCAGTTGCTGCTTTTGAGCGGTTAGATACTGCTAATTCAGGAGACTTTGGTGCTGACTCTTATGTAAGACTTGCTCGTGCTTCAATCGAAACATATCTTCGTACTGGAAAACCACTTGAACTTACTGACGAGTGGCAAAACGCTTTGCCTGATGAAATGCTTTTACAACAAGCAGGAGTCTTTGTTTCCATTCATAAGAATGGAGAGCTTCGAGGCTGCATTGGCACTATCATACCCACTACACCAAGCATTGCTCAGGAGATAATTCAAAACGGTATTTCAGCTTCTACTCGTGATCCGCGATTTCCGGCAATTCAGGTAGATGAGCTTGATTGTCTCGAAGTAAGCGTCGATGTGCTTACTGAGCCAGAGCCCATCATTTCGGAAGCTGATTTGGACCCTTGTTGTTATGGGGTGGTGGTAACGAAAGGCTATAGGCGCGGGCTGCTGCTTCCCAATCTTGAAGGAGTAGATTCAGTGGCGCAGCAAGTTGCAATAGCTAAACAAAAAGCAGGTATACGGGTAGATGATTACGATGTCCAGCTCGAGCGTTTTGAAGTGATTCGACATGAAGCCTCGTGAGGAGAAACCTAAAAAGGAGAGGGCGCATTGTTCGCTTTGTCCAAATTCCTGTGTTCTTGCAGAAGGTCAAGTGGGAGCTTGTCGTGCGAGGCGTGCACGGAATGGCGAGGTGGTAAGCGATTCATATGGGAAGGTTACCAGTCTTGCGCTTGATCCTATAGAGAAGAAGCCGTTTGCGCGTTTTATGTCGGGAAGTAGGATTTTATCTATTGGCTCATTTGGCTGCAATTTACACTGTGCATTTTGTCAGAATGCTTCAATTTCTCAAGTGGGTATTGATGATGTTCCCTGGCAGGAAGTATCGCCAGAAAAATTGATTAACGAAGCACTTCGTCTAAAACCACAAGGAAATGTTGGCATTGCCTATACCTACAATGAGCCTCTGATTAATTTCGAGTATGTATTCGACTGTTCATATCTTGCTCATGAAGCAGGACTTATGAATGTATTAGTAAGCAACGGCATGATTAATACTGAAATGCTTGAGAGGCTGCTACCCTATTTGGATGCCGTTAATATAGATTTGAAGGGATTTAGCCAAGATTTTTATTCCTTTGTGGGTGGTTCACTTGAAACGGTTATGCATTCAATAGAGCTTTTTACGCAGTGTTCGACTTGTCATATAGAGGTAACTACCCTTATTGTGTCAGGTATGAATGACTCAGAGGAAGAAATCGATGCGTTATCGAGTTGGTTAGCATCGCTCAATCCTGAAATTCCTTACCATGTCAGCCGTTTTTTCCCTTGCTACAAAATGAAGGAGATAGCGCCAACGCCTATTCAATCTGTCTATCATTTAGCTGAGGTTGCGCGGAAGCATTTGAGGTACGTGTACACCGGAAATTGTTAGATGAAGCAGGGTAAGGAATGTCGTATCTATGCGATTATTGCCACATCTCTTTTATCTTTTCTAGAAAAACTCCGGCGGCAGGAGAAAAACTCTGATAGCGTTTCCAGGCAATAAAGATATCAGCTTTTAGCGGTGGCTCAAGAGGACGAAAGGTGATATCGAGCATTTGTGATCGTGTTTCTCCTACTGATGAAGAGAGGGCATTTTCGTTAGTTGAAGAAGTTACTAAACCATCGAGACTTAGTGCGTATCCAATACTCTGAGATACTAGAATCGATGCATTGTAGAGAAGATTATAGGTTGCTACAACGTTGAGTTTGTCGGCATTTTTACCAAACCAAGAAGACATATCATTTAGAGCCTGCTGGGAAAGAATAAGTGGTTGATTATACAGATCATCAGGCTTGATGGTGGTGTGTGAGGCAAGAGGACTGTCTTTTCGCATAATGACGCCCCAGGTGTCTTTCATGGGAAGCTTTAGCGCTTCATATTTATCATGATCTACATTTCCGACGAACAAACCAAAATCCAAGCGTCCCATATCAAGACGCTCTCCAACATCGACACCGTTGCCACTGTAGAGATTAAATGATAGGTGAGGGTATTCCGATAAAACTTGCTCTATAGCTTCTGCAACAAAGGTCATCGCAGGGGTTTCGCCTCCTCCAATACGAACTTCACCTGTGATGGTATCTCTTGAAGCAAGGAAGTCTGATTCAGTGCGCTCCATTAGATCGACTATTTCTTCAGCGCGTTTGCGCAGACGTATTCCGGCTTCGGTTAATTCGATGCGGCGACTACCTCGAGTAAAAAGCGTGCAACCGAGTTCTCGTTCGAGATCTTTCATTTGGCGAGAAAGGGCAGGCTGGGATACATGAAGTACCTTTGCGGCACCTAAAATGGTTCCCTCTCGAGCAATCATAAGAAAATAGCGAAGTGAGCGAAATTCCATGGAAGCTACCTCCGAGTGTAAAGATAAGCGCAAGGCGAACGCTTTTTTATGCCAAGCGAGAAGCGAACGGTTTTGGTGATCTTATCTCATAAAGTATAACATCATGTAATACCTAAAAATCAGATATAAGTATTATACATATAAGTTAATTCTTCTTATACTGGGCAAAATCATTTGATAGATTCGCTGATTTTCAGGTAGTCATTTGGTGTTTTGTGCCGTATTTAGATAGAGGAATTTCGTGAAAAAAGTAAACAATAAGACGCTGGTTCTCATTTTAACAATGGGAGTATTTAGCATTCTCAATACCGAAATGGGCATAGTAGGTGTTATTCCATATGTTTCGGAAAGGTTTAGTGTTTCAATTCCTGACGCAGGGCTTCTTGTTAGCGGATTTGCTCTTATTGTTGCTCTCGCGGGCCCTACTATGCCGCTTTTGTTTTCGAAAATTAATCGTAAGAAAGTAATGCTTTTGTCACTCGGCGTTTTTTCTCTTTGCAATGTGGTGTCCGTGTTTGCATCAACTTTTGAAATACTTGTTGCTGCTCGAGTGATTCCTGCTGCGTTTCATCCTTTGTATGTATCAATGGCGATGGCACTTGCTCAGCATACGGGTGACACTCCTGGAGAGCGCGCAAAATCTTCAGCGCAGGTTTTTGTTGGTGTTTCAGCGGGTATGGTTGTTGGTGCGCCCATTGCTGGTATGCTGGCTGATTATATTTCGTTTTCGGCTGCCATGAGCTTCTTTGCCGCGGTTACAATTGCGGTATTAGTTCTTAGCGTTGTAGCTATTCCTTCGATGCCTGTAGAAGAGCCCCTTTCGTATGGCAAGCAAATTGCCGTCCTTAAGCGTCCTGTAGTTCTAGTTTCTCTCCTTGCGGCAGGAGCGATTAATGCAGCGATGTTTGGGTTTTATAGCTTCATGGCAGAATTTCTTGGCAGTTCCATCGGGTTGGGTGCTGCTTTAGTAAGTGCTTTGTTGTTGGTATATGGGCTTTCTAATGTTGCAGGGAATATCATTGCAGGAAAGACACTTGGTAGAGCCCCTTATAAAACCATGATCGTTGGACCCTTGTTGCTCATTCTGCTTTATGTGCTGCTTTTAGTGTCAGAAGCAAATAATCTTTTTGCTGCGGTAGTTGTTGTGCTTCTTGGAATTGTGGTGGGTGTAGCAAATACCACTGATCAGTTTATGGTGTCTCGTTCTGCCCCTGATGCCCCTGACTTTATAAATGGGTTATTTCTGACCACAACCAATCTTGGCACCACGATTGGCACCAGCGTCTGCGGATTATTTATCTCGGATTGGGGCATTTCCTTTTCCGTGGGAGGAACTATTCCTTGTTTAATCCTTGGGTTTGTTTTTGTATTACTTCGTATGAAGTGTGTTCGAGTGGGTATGCTCTGAATCGGTTTTGGATTCGGTAATTTTATTTCCTGCCTGTTTGAGCAAGTCTGCTCCAAGGGAAATACCCTTTACTAAGCCTTTTGATACTGTTTCTGCAACGACGGGTGCCCCCACTATTACCTTACCGGCAACCTTGGGAGCAGTCTGCGCCATTTTTTCTGCAGCTCGAGGGGCTGACTTTGCAACTTTGTCAGTAATGATAGGCGCTGCTTTTATGGTGGTGTTTGCCACTGTCGCTGCTCCTTCGGCGACTTTTCGAGCAATTTGAGGTGCCTGCTTGCTTACTTTTTTGGCAACTACAGGTGCTGATTCGCTCACTTTTCTTGCTACTTTAGGTGCTTTATCTCCGATTGTTTTAGCTACTACTGGTGCTGTTTCTGAGATTTTCTTGGCAACGATAGGTGCGGTGTCCGCAACTTTTTGAGCCAAGATTGGTGCCTTATCTGCCACTTTCTTTGCTACTACAGGTGCCGAATCTGCAGCCTTTTTTGCGGCGACAGGAATTTGTTGTGCAATATTTTTTGCAACGTGGGGAGCTTCTTTTGCTGCATTTTGGGCAGCTTGTTTTGCTTGTTCTTTTGCGATTTCTGTCATCTTAGCTGCAGCAGCATCAAGTTTAGCTTCAAGAGGAGAAGCTGCTCGTCCAGAAAAATTCCGTTGACCTTTGCTTGCAAGTGCGACACCGCCCACGATAAAGACTGCGCCCGGACCCGGTAGAATAAGGAGGGGTACGCCTGCAACCGCAAGGGCGCCACCTGCTGCCATTTGGGCTGCACCTTTGATTTTTTGTGTTTGCGATGCGGGAATTTCTTCTCCATCGACTGGGATAACATCAGGGATCACGGTAACAGGATCATTGGTAGATTCCGCTGTGGCTGTTACTTTGCTGGTGGTAGTGTTGTTCCGCACGTCGGATTCAGAGTTATTATCGCCAGGTGAGACAGTTGACGAATCATTGCTTATGGTGCTTGTGGCTTCGTAGTATTTTGCTGTTACCTGCTCAAAAACATCTCCGTTTTTATCCCCGAATGCCTTGCTGTTTTGATCTAAATCAAGTGGAGTGACGTCAATTATTTCAGTCTCTTGTGTTTCAAGATTGGTAATTTTTGAACAGTTTTCATTTGTTTTATCTTCTGTGGCTTTTGGATTGTCTGTAGTCATAATAATCCCTCGCACATGATCAGGCGCTATTGTTCTATCTGAATTATATCGAAGCAGGATTTTGTACGTAGTCTACATAGTGATAAATGTTGGGAATTTGTTGTTTAAGACGGGCTGCTACAATGGCTCCTATGAATACGAAAATGAATACGAAAATGAATACGAAAACTCCTTCAATCAATAAAAAGCTTCTTGTTTTAGCAATTCCGACGTTTGGTCAGCTAATCGCAGAACCGACCTTTGTTTTAATTGATACGGCAATCGTGGGACATGTCAGCGATCCTGCATTGGCGGGATTATCTTTGGGATCAACCATTGTCTTGACGGCAGTTGGGCTTTGCGTATTTCTGGCATATTCCACTACATCACAGGTTGCTCGTCTTTTCGGTGCAGGAAGAAAACGTGAAGGCTTGCAAGCTGGTATGAACAGTTTATGGCTGTCACTAAGTATCGGATTACTATTAGCCGTACTGCTTTTTGTCTTTGCCGAGCCCCTCTGTAGCTTCTTGGGCGGGAAGGGAAAAACCCTTCAACAGGCAACTATTTACACTCAAATGGTTTTGCTTGGAGTTCCTGGGATGTTATTAGTTTATGCATCAAATGGTATTTTTAGAGGATTGCAAAAAGTGAATATCACCTTGGTTGCTGCAGTGAGTGGTGCAGCCCTTAATACCGTACTTGATATTTTGTTTGTAATCGTTTGGGGCTGGGGTATTGCTGGATCTGGTATTGCTACGGCAATTGCCCAGTGGTTTATGGGCATCTTTCTGCTTGTTCCTGCGCTGCGTTGGATTGTGCAAGGAGGAGCTTCTCTTAAACCGTCTGCGAGCGGGATTGCTTCTGCGGGAAGTGATGGTTTTCCTTTATTTGTAAGAACATTAGCTCTTCGTTTGGCTTTAGTGGCAAGTGTGATGGCTGCAGCTTCCATGGGTACTGAAGTACTTGCAGCTTATCAAGTGATAAATGCGGCTTGGAACTTTACGGTAAATGCTCTTGATTCTATAGCGATAGCGGGTCAAACCCTTGTTGGGGCAGAGTTAGGTGCCCAAGCGTATGATCGTGCACGTAATTTAACAAAAGAAACAGCGCGAGCAGGATTTATCGCAGGGATTATTATTGGGGTTGTTTTTGCAATGTTAGGATTAGTTGCGGGGTCGCTATTTTCTCCTAATCCCACTATTCAAGCGCTGGTAACAACTGGAATGATCGTGGTTGGTATTCTGATGCCGCTTCAGGGTTGGATGTGGGCGCTCGATGGTATTTTGATCGGAGCAGGTGATTTTCGCTACTTGGCATTTACGTGTGGAGTGTCGGCTCTTGTGCATATTGCCGCATTGGTAGTCTTGGTATTTGCTATTGGGCCATATTTGCCAGATGATTTGGCTCGTATAGCGGCGCTTTGGCTGGTGATGGGAGTCTTTCTTATGGGCTGCAGAGGGATTGCTAATGGTTTACGCGCTAAGGGTGAAACTTGGATAAAGAATGCTGTACTGTAGTTTGCGCGTAGTATTCGGTTTATTCTGTTTTCATATGTCCAGGTAGAAGTGCTAGCGCTTGTTTCTGATCCTTTGATTTTCTAGTGGCTTGCTACCGAACTTTTTCTTGAAGATGGGTTTTCTCGTCGAATGCTTTTGATGATTTGTATGATGCCGCCCAGATTATAAGGGCAACTATGAGAGTGATAGCAGCTCCAGTCATAACTGTATGCCAACCTCCTATATTCCAAAGTATTGAGGCAAGGGTGCTACCAATTGCGCAGAATATAAAATTATTAACTACAAAACAGGTATTGAGACGACTTCGTTTGGTTGGATTAAGAGAAAACAGGCGTGATTGATTCAAAATCGAAACGCTTTGGTTGGCGAGTGAGTAAATTGCTGCAAGCACGATTAGAGCAATTACTGAAGTTTCTGCAAATAAATCTGCAAGGATAATGCATGTCAAATTAAGGGCAAGAAAAACACCCGTTGCTTTAACCCCTAATCCACGATCTTGCAATGATCCTACTTTCATGGCGGCGAGTGCTCCCGTAATTGCGGTTAAGCTTACTAGGCCAATTTGAAAAGTCGAATAGTGGAATGGCTCTGCTGAAAGCAGAAAGGTAACCGATGTCCAAAAAATATTGAATACAATGCCAAATGAACACGCCGCAATCATCATTAAAGGGATAAGGGTTGGGGTGGTGTGAAGGGTATGAAACACATCGTGAATAAGAGCTGGGTAAGATATTTTTTCTCGATCGGGTGTTTCAGGAATCATGTGAACAATAATGAAAGCCAAAATAATATTAATTCCTGCTGCAAAAAGGTAAATTGCACGCCAATCAAACACATCGGCAACCAGGCCACTTATGGTTCGTGCAGATAAAATACCAATCGTAATTCCGCCAGAAATAATGCCTACGTTTTTGCCTCGCTCAGTTGGGCTCGATATATCACCAGTTAAGGGCATGATTATTTGACCTGAAATGGTCACCAAACCTAAACAGCCAAGAGAAAAAGCAAGCGCTGCAAAAGAAGGTGCCAGAGAAACTGCTATAAGGGCAATTACGGTGAGCAGCATCATAGTAAATATTAACTTGCGACGATGGAGAACATCACCAAGCGGGACTATAAAGAAAAGGCCCAGAGCGTATCCGATCTGAGTTGCCATTATTAAGAAGCCACCCTGGGCGGTATCTATGCCGAAACCGTGAGTGATCTGCGCTAAAAGAGGCTGCGCCCAGTAAAGATTACCTACTGCCATACCCGAAGCAACGGCAAGCATAATGATTAAAGCGGGTGGGACTACTGAAGGGGAGTTGTCCTTCATTACTTCCGTGGTGTTTGAGGTGTGTTTGATATTTTCTGAATCAATATTCATAGCGTAATTATGATACTAATTCAAAGTGGAATCACTTGTCCTTTCGATCTGTGTCGTATCACTTTTTGCAAGGATCGGAATAAATGACAGAAAGGGTATTGTTTAAAATCACAAGATAAGGAACAATATAAATAATTGATTGGTCTTACCGAGGTCTTTATATATTTTTTGGGGCATTTTAGTGATTTTGGCGTTTCTAGTTCGGAAAGGAATATCGCATGTTTGGCTTCGGTAGAAAAATCATAGAAGAATTTCTTAACAAAAACGTTTCTGGCAGTTCTTACGGGCGTAGCTCGTATTGCAGAACTTCTTCTTACGACTCTTCATATTCGCCTTCTCGGGAATCTGTATATCCGAGTTGCGATTATCCTGAGAATCCTGCAAGATCTCAGGATTCTTCGAGATATCAAGGCTATCCAGTATCTCAAAATCCATTAGAGCCTAACGAAATAACTAAAATAGTAAGTTATTTCAATAGGCAAGTACAAGATTTCGACACGTATAAGCTTTTCATTTGCGTTCAAGATCCTAATTCGGATCGGCCTGTTGCAGTGCGCACACCTTCACTGCTTAGTCCTTCTGATGTTTTGTTCATCTTGGATAATCCAGATTTGTTTTTAGTAGGTACTGATATCACTGGTACGGTGTCTGATAGCTACTATGCGACTGAGCCTCGAACAATTGTAGTGGATCATCCTAGTAGCAAGAGGCGACTTGATCTTTCTCGTTTAGATGAAAAAGGGAGACTTACAATTACTATGCCTAAATATACGGTCGTTGCACGCGATGATTTGTCAGATGTTCCTCTTCAAGGACATAATGGGCCCAAAACAAGATAGGCTATTTTGCTGTCTATAGGGCTAATCTTTAGCGTCTCTTGAGAGCATCTGAATCGACGACTTTTTCGAAAAACTACTGGTATTGTTTAGACAAAGGAATTTCCCATGGAGTTCATCGCTTTGATTTTTTATATCTATGCGTTTATACAATTCGTTAAAATGTGCGGCTTTTTGCTAACTGATTCTGTTGCTATTCGTATGCACGACAAGCCGTACAGGGACAGCGAACCAAGAATGGGTCGCTTAGGCAGATCCTATAAAGCTTTTGGCAAAATGATTTTGGCAATTTTGCTTGGTACGGGCTGCATGATGCTTACGATGTAGCGTCATTCTCGTTTTGGTTTGGGGTGCTACCTGGATTAATACAGCCCTACAGCATGGCTATAAGGTATACAATAGGAATAGAGAAAATTGCACTAAGCAAAAGGGGATTTGAAAGTTTGGTGCAAGACTCAAAGAAGCTTATTTCTCGCATTTCAAATGCTGAAGGAGGGATGGGAAATGGCTGGATTGAATATTTGTCCGTATTGCGGAAGTCCTGAAGTTCATGTTTCTGAATGGTTTGATAGCGACAGTGGTGAACCATCCTACTATGTTGCATGCGACAAGTGCGGTTATGAAGCAGAGACAAAACAGCCTACCTATGAAGAAGCAGTTGATCATTGGAACAGGCGTGCATCGTTTGATATTCATAATGCCGACGAGGGTGAAAAGGGCTTATACAGCGATCCTATTTAGAAAAAGCAAAGAACACCAGAGCTATATATTCAAAGTAAATTCAAAGAGCGCCTGTATAGAGCATTGGTTGTACGCTTAAGCAGGCGCTCATTTTACTTTTATATTTGTTCTGCAATCTTTCCTTTACGGTAAGCAGAGATGAGTTTTTCTAAGTCAGCAATACGCTTTTTAAGGTGTTTTCCTGCATCAGTTTCGGCAACTTGAAGTGTGTGGTCTGTCTCGCTAATGATCCGTTCAGTTGATTCAACCCATCTATCTTCGCGAATTGCAGCAACGCTTCCCACAAAAGGCTGATGAGATACAAGACGTATCCCTTTGGCATCAGAGACCAAGGTAAAACCTGCAATGCCAGTGGTAGATTGATAGGCATTAGACATTCCGCCGTCAATAATAATGACTTTACCACCACACTTAACAGGATCTTCGCCATCCTTTACTTTAACAGGCGTATGACCGCATACAATGCGTGCGGTTTCAGGGTTCATACCGAAATCTTCAAAAATCGCATCAAGAACGTCGGCATCTTCAAGAAGCGAGTAGTAAGAGTTTTTTACTTCTTTACGTGCTGTTTTATCTTCGATCAGATAAATTTCGAACGTTGCCATCTTGCTTTTTGCGAATAAAGGCGACCCTTCTCCCAGCCAGAGATACCAAAGCAAATCACAACCACGCTTGTGGCTTTCGGGATCCTTGGCGGTAAAGGCATCGCGTACATACTTGTCTACGGCATCAAAAAGCGCTTTTCCTTTGTAGGTTTTACCATAGATGTTTACCTCTTTAAGTGTTCCATCAGGGTTAAGGGGAACACAGGCATGATACATAAGCGTATTGTTTTCGATTTTATATAAGCTCCCTTTTTTAAGAAGGAGCGCCATGTGACGTTGAAGCTTTTCACAATTAAGGAAGGCTTGCTCAAGCGAGCACATAACCGCTTCTTCTTCGTCGGTTAGTTTGTAGGGATCTGTCCAATCGACGGTAGGGAATATTGCATCGGTAATTGCGTATTCAACGCCATCTACTTCTACCGTATTAGTTTCGAGGTTGATTTTATGCAGTAACTTTCGATTTTCCAGGTTAAAAGAAGGATTGTCGTCGATATGTTTCGCTTCTACTTTGAATTGCAGAATAGCCATCGCTTTTTGGATCTTTACATTGAGATCATATTCTTGTTGCGAAAGAGCAGGGTTGCCCTTTAGTCCATACCCAACACAAGGATCGTCACGATAGGCTTCAAGTGCAAAGTTGGCTAGGGGCATAATATTTATGCCGTAGGCATCGGTCAAGATGGACAGATTTCCATAGCGGGCACAGTTGCGTACAACATGAGCAATGCAACCGCGCTGGCCAAGCGCAGCTCCCATCCAAACAATATCGTGGTTGCCCCATTGAATATCGATACGGGGCGAATTTGCAAGCTCGTCCATGATCAGTTCAGGAAAAGGACCGCGGTCATATACATCGCCTACCATATGAAGCTTGCCAACTAATAAGGTTCTTACTGCCAAGCAGAGTGCTTCAATATAGTCTGGTGCGGTATTGGTGCTAATAAGCGAAGAAACAATTTCGGTTGGATAATCAAGGGATAATAAATCTTGGGTAAGCGCCGCAAACTCTTCGGGAAGTGCTTCTGTTAATTCTTGATTGGAATGGGTAAGCAAAAGGTAATCAATAAGAACCAGTAGTTGTGAAATTGATTCTTCATACCAAGGTGCAGTTTCATCTTCATCGGCTAAAATGCATTCCATTTTTTCTTGAGGATAGCAAATAAGACAAGTAAGCGCGGCTTTTTCCTGGTCGGTGAGTGATTCGCCAAACGCATTTTCTATGGCATGCTGCAAACTGCCACAACCAGTTCTTAGAATGTTGGCAAATGCTTCATATTCGCCATGAATATCTGAAATATAGAGTTCGGTAGGTTTAGGAAGCGATAATTCGCCTGCATAGTGAGCTATTGCGGTAGCAGCTTGGCGTGAGGTGGGAAAAGAATAGGAGAGCAATTCCAAGTAGCGAGCCTTTTTCATAAGGTAGTTCGACCTCCGGTATAGTGTTGGCTTTTTGCACGAGATGCAGTAAGCGCGTGCTGAGCCGTATCGAGCGGTACTTAATCTAAGGATATTTAGATACTCACAATTTTATATGAAATGGCGCCCAGTTGAGAAAAGGCTTCTTTTTCTTGAAAGAGATAGTAAAGGAGTCTAAAGAGTATTTGAATTATTGTTTCTTGGTTGTGTTTTTGCTTTTGGCGGCAATGTTGCGAACCATTATTTCATCTTCATCTTTGCCCGTAATCATGCAATACAGAATAAAAAGAAGACGGAGGCCAAGCATAAAGAATAGAACAGCAAAAATGAGAAAGAGCCCACCCATTACTGCATCGGTAACAAATTGAGAAGGAAAAATCATCCAGTAGGTAGTCTTTTTTGCTATTTGCACGAGCACTAATACACCTGCCGCAATTGTTAAAATGCGTGCTGGTAGCCAGGCTTTACACATGGCACCTATAGTTCTGATTGCATTCATTATGAGAGCAGCAGCCATTCCTAAAGCAGCTGCACAAAAGCCCGCACAAATAAGAGTAAACCCTATATCTATGGGTTCATTATTTGCTTGTGCTCTTGATATGCCGATAATGAATCCGAAAACAGCACCAAAAAGAGCAAATCCAACAATGATACGTACATCCCATTTACGCCTGCCATGTATGATGTCGCTGGCATATTGCATTTCGTCTTGAGTTGGCGGGCGATTTAAAACGATCATGATAAGACCACTTACTGTTGGTTGTTGTGTAGATCCCTGTGGGCAAGTATAGGATGAAAACTTTTAGGGAACTTGTTTTGAGAGTTGGTTTAACACTTATTTTGCATTCGTTTAAAAAAGTGTCGGTTGGGTATCAAGGTAAAGCAGTAAAAAAAGAACTTTCAAAGTAGGAACTTACCCTTTAGTAAGTTCCTGGAATGATATCTTTTTGCAAGATATAATTTGTAACGTAGAAGTACTTTTTAGGTAGTAAATGCTCTTTAAAAAGTGTGTCTGAATTGTCCTGTATCAGGGAAGCGAAATGCGCAAGTTGGGGAATGTGCGCTTTAGGAGGGGGATACTATGCTTGTTAATTCGAACGACATGCTGCAGAAGGCATGGAAAGAAGGCTATGCCATTCCTTCGCCAGATTTTGTAGATTCTAATTCAGTGCGTGCTTATGCTCAGGTGGCTCACGAATTTCACGCTCCGTTAATTTTGAGTTTTGCTGAGGTTCATTTAGAACAGCTAAGCATTGAAGAGGCAGCGTTGTTGGGTAAGTTTTATGCAGAAAAAACCGATGCTCCGGTAGCCCTTCATTTAGATCATGGAACCAAGTTAGAAACAGTGGAAGAGGCCATTCGCTGTGGTTTTACGTCGGTTATGATTGATGCGTCCAGTAAAGATCTTAATGAAAACATTCGTCTTACTAAGGAAGTATGTCAGATAGCTCATGCTCATGGTGTTACTGTTGAAGCTGAGATTGGCCATGTGGGAACCGAAGAAGATAACAACCCTCATGCAGTTTCTGAAAGCGTGTATACCGAAGTGGATTCTGCTAAGAAATTGGTAGTGGAAACAGGAGTGGATTCACTGGCGGTTTCCATCGGTACAGTACATGGAACGTATAAAGGTGAGCCTCATATCAACTTCGAACGTTTAGCAGAACTTAATGCGGCGCTGCAAATTCCTCTGGTATTACATGGTGGATCAGGGTCAGGCGATGAAAATTTGTCACGCTGCGCGCAAGGTGGTATAGCAAAGGTTAATTTGTATACCGACTTTATTCTGGCGGCACGCGATGCGGTCTATGAGCAGCATCCCAATAATTGGGTAGAGCTTCTGAATACGGGCGACGAAGCAATGCGCAAAGTTCTGCATCATTATTACAAAGTGCTCCGTTGCGTGAAGTAAATCAGTATGACAACGCGAAATACGGCAACGCAAGCCTTGTAACGTCACGCTTCTTATTGAGTGGTTATGTTGGGGAATGAAGTAACTCAGGCGTTCGGAAGGCATGTTTTGCAGTGTATGTTTATCGAAGTGGGGCTGACCGCCAATAGGAGTCAATCACCAACAAAAAGAAGGGGATTTGAGTGATTACTAAAGATGAACTAGCGGCACGTTTTATTCATGCAAGTGAAGAAGTTATTGCCGCGGAAGATATGCTAACGGAAATCGATTCTCATTTCGGTGATGCGGATCATGGACTGACCATGGTAAAAATTGGTAATGCCATTAAAAGTGCTATTGAGGATGCTGATGGCGGTATTCAGGAAATGCTTGATGATGTTGCCATGGCGGTTATGGTACTGAACGGGGGAAGTGCGGTTCCCTTATGGAATACCTGGCTTGATGGTTTGCAGGAAGAGGCCCCTGAGGGTACCGAGGTGGATACCGACCAGCTTAAGGCTATGTTTGCTAATGCACTGAGCGAACTTGCTGATATTAGTGGCGCCGAAATAGGCGATAAAACCATGATGGATGCGGTTATTCCTGCGAGTGAGGCTGTTGCAGCCTATTCCGGTGATGAAGCAGGTTTGTTTGAGGTGGCGGCTACTGCTGCTAAACAGGGAGCCGAAAACTCTAAAAACTTCGTTTCAAAATTTGGCCGTGCAAAAAGCTATGGAGAAAAAACTATTGGAACCCCTGATGCAGGCGCAGTATCGATGGCTTGCTTTTTTAAGGGACTTGCTCAGGCGTAATGTTGTTACAGAAGATTCGTATTTTGAGTTTTTTAAGTGTTTGGGTTGTTGCGGTAAGGGGATTATGCCGCAGGGATATGCGTAAGGTAAGCCATGGGAGTAGCGAACAGATGGCTTACTGCGCAAAACAAGGAGGAATGTAGGATGAAGAAATTTATCAACAGCCAAGAAACCATTACCGATGAAGAATTGGTTGGTTTTGGACTTGCATATGGCGACATCGTTACCGTTGATGGTCACACCGTAATAAGCAAGGATTTAGAGGGTGCCGACCGCGTAACTATTGTTACGTATGGTGGATCTGGTCATGAACCTGCTCAAAAAGGCTTTGTGGGCAAGGGAATGCTGGATATTCAGGTTGATGGAGATATCTTTGCAGCACCTAATGGAGCGGTAGTATTTGAAGCAATGAAATTGGCTGACAAAGGCCATGGCGTATTGCTGCTGACCCTTAACTATGCGGGCGACCAGTTGGCGGGCAAGCAGGCTATGAAACTTGCAAAGAAAGCAGGCATGAACGTTCGCCAGGTGGTAACTGGTGAAGAAATTCGTTACAACGAAGAATGCGAAGATAACCAGCGTGGTTTGGCGGGTTGCGTTCCTGTTTACCACATTGCTGCTGCGGCTGCTGCAGAAGGCAAGAGTCTTGACGAAGTAGCCGAAATTACACAGCGTTATGCTGATAGTATGGCTTCTATTACGGTTAAAAGTACCGACGCTACCCATCCTCAAAATGGTATGTCATTTGGCGATTTGGGTGAAACCGATCAGATGGAAATTGGCGCTGGTCAGCATGGCGAAGGTGGCGGCGTTCGCGTTCCTATGGCATCTTCCAAGGAAACAGTTGGCTTAATTGCTCCAAAATTGGTAGAGCATGTTGGACTGCAAAAAGGCGACAAAGCTTTCGTTATGATTAATGGCTGTGGTGCTACTACCATGATGGAAATGCTTATTCTTTATAAGGATACCGTTGAGTATTTGGAAGGCTTGGGTATTGAAGTTGTTGCCAATATGGTTGGTGAAATACTAACGGTTCAAGAATCGGGCGGTTTCCAGATGAATATTGCAAAATGGGATGATGAGTTCTTGCGTCTTTGGAATACCCCTGCTCATACTCCTGTTTTCTTTAAGGAATAGTTCGAAATAGCAGATTCCGGCTTAGCTTTCTGCGGTGGCAGGCGAAGATCGTATTTTGGAAGAAGTGTTTTGCACTGCTCGTTTTGTGGGCGGTAGGTAATCTGGAAAGTAGGTAGCATTATGTCTGCTGAGTATATGCATATTGGAATTCCTGTTCTTAATAAAAAGCCCAACATGGTGTTCAATGAGTGGGGTGGCTTTTGGGTGAACGAAAGCGTGGATGAATACGACTACAAAATTGAGTATTTGAAGTTCGAGGAAGGTACTCGATTCCCAGAGATTTTATCCAAACAGCCCCATGTTGCGTACAAAGTGGATAAGCTAGAAACTTACATGGACGATGCCGATCGTGTTATTTTTGGACCCGAGGCTTTAGGTGATGCACGTTTGGCATTCGTAATCAAAGATGATGCCATCATTGAATTGTACGAAGAATAAATCTTTTCCTAAGAATTAATGGGATTTTGTGCCTCAGATCACATCTGATGATTTGGGGCACTGTTATGCTGTTGTTTGGAATAATTATCTAAGAGAACCACTAAAAGAGGAGAACAGCTCTGAAGCATGCGTGCAAAGTAACGGTACTCGATAAAAAATGCTTTCAAGATTTGCAAGGTAAGTATTTAGCGGATCCTCAAAGCGGCCCTTTCCCCTGTTTTGAAGTTGGTCAAGCATTTTTGTTTGAGCGTGAAAATGGCAAGGATGATTTTTGGCATTTTGGACGCGACTTAGATCCTCAGTTTCCGTGTGCTGAAGCATGGAATTGTGTCAGTCGCTATATCTACACGGCACTTCAGGGTGGTTCAATTATGCATGGTTGAACAAATGACGAACGCATGATGATTGCATGTTGTAACGATGGTACTCGTCCCGTTGTTTTTAAACTGGAGCGAATTGATATACCAGAAACCGATGAAGAGCGTATATGGTTGGAAGCCCAAGATTTTAGCAACTCTGCAGAGGAGGCATATACAGGTGCGTAATAATTCGCAAGCAACATTCAGGTAGAGCAAGCGCTATAAAAGCGTTTTTTAAATAATGGGGCGAGTCCATTCGGACAATCCCTTTTTTCGACGATTAGCACGACGGCCGCGCATGTTTGCTACGCATCCTTGCATTCCATGAGGAATGTATTCTAAGTCTTCAACATTTTCGGGTAAATAGCTTACAAGACTCAAAGGAGCTGTTTGTATGATTTGCTCAGGTAAAGAGCCTGGCACCGCTTCAAACCCATAGACGGTGTTTCCTTGTGCGGTGAGCTTTTGTTCGTATGCACTTAGAGGCTCATCAGGGAAAAGCTTGCGAACATCGTCGCTTTTCCATTTTAAATCGTAGCCGGCAAGTTCTAATTGAGTTAAGGAAAAGTCACGCAAAGGAAAACTGTCAGTTCTCAAACGAACGGAGGCTTTGGGAGCAAGAACGTTACGGTACGTTACGAGGCGATCGAGATAGGTTAGGCGCAGCGGTGCTCGTTTCTTTTTTGGGTAAGGAGTGGGGAAGTTGAGGAGAATGCCGCTGAGTTCTTCTGGAGCGAAAAGTTCGGTTAAATCGGGATCCTTTGCGCAGACGAATACTGCATTTGGAATCTTTTGATCGATTGCTCGTTCGGCACCTCTAATAGCGCAAATTACTTCAATATCGAGCCCAATAAACAGGGTATCGGGATGAAGTTTTGCGCATGCAACTGTATATTCTCCTTTGCCGCATCCAAGATCAAGAATGATTCGTTGGTACGGTTTTCCGTAACCCCATTTGTTCCATTTTCCTCGCCAAACACCAGGATATAGTTCTAGAGCTTGTTCGCAATCTATGAGGCGTTTTTCGAGAGAAAAGCCTTTTGAAAGGCGAGAACGTGGTGTACGCACAGAAACTCCTAGCAGGGTGATAATTAAATGCCGAGGCAACAATTGAGTAGTGATTTAGCAGATAACTATATAATGAACATCGTATTGTCGCTCTAGCGTATGTGGTTTTGATAATTAGTAGCGCTGGGCATCTTCGGCTGCATAGTCATTGAAAAGTTCAAGGCAGGTATCCCTATCGAACTCTTGTACATCTACGGTTTCTTCTTCGCCATTTAATTGGCGATAGAAGGCATCATCGCGAAAACCTATTTCAGCACTATCCTGACGCGTGCATCCATAATATACCTGCGACATATTGGACCAGAGAATTGCCCCTAAACACATAGGGCATGGTTCAGCAGTAGTGTAGAGCTCGCAGCCTGAAAGATCATGTGTCCCTAAGTTTTTGCAAGCATCACGAATTGCTTCCATTTCACCATGACAAGTGGGATCGTTTTCGGCGAGTACCCGATTGTGGCCCTGTCCTACTATTTCGCCGTTTTTCACAATCACTGAACCGAAGGGTCCACCGTCACCGGCTTGAATGCCTTGGTAAGCTTCATCTATGGCAACTTGCATAAAATCAGAAGAAGGTTGCATTTCGTTTCCTTCGCTGTTGTTTGTGTTTTCGGATGCATTTTGATTAGCGGTTTGACTCTGCGAGGTGTTTTGCTGTTCTCCTGCTGATTGATTTTGTTCGGCTGAAGAGCAGCCTGTTAACGAAGCTACCAGAATAAAGGCGATACATAAACTCGCGAGTGTGTGTCGTGCTATAACGGTAGTCATGGAAAGCCTTTCGTCGGGGAATGTGCGTTCATGGTATCACAGATCCCGTTCGTCGCTTTACCTATTCGAAGATCATTTTAGGTAGTAGAAAGCACCTTGCTTATGACCCTGCCGACGTTATGATTGCCGCCAGGGTCATACTGGAATTCTTGGTTTGGAAAAGTAATGAGTAAAAATGCTTCTTTTTGGCAAAAAATTGCTTTATCGGGTTGAGGTTTTTTCGCAACGTTGTTTAACTTCAACCCGATAAAGCGTTAATTTGCCAAAACGTATTTAATTGGCAAATATGAGACTTGGATCCATAGCCTATTCACATGCTTTATGGACTTTTAGAAGCTCTGAATAGGGGATTATCGACCCGACAAGAACAGTTTTTGCCAAAAAAGCTAGTTTTGCGGCAAATCTGCGATGCGCCCAAATTTTGCGAGGATTTCAGTTGTGGCACTGCATGCTTCGCAATCGCACCATTTAGCTCCAGCTTCTTTGCGTGCAAGCTGTGCAGCTAAGCCTTGCGCCGCTGCTTCTTCGCCCATCATTTCTTTTGCTGGACCCTCTAAAAATGCGATAACACCATCAATGGTTGTGGGACGACCTTCAAGGATGTTGAGCAAATTAGTGGTTGCTTCTTCTACTGCAGCATCGCTATTATCGGCTGCCACTGCGTTTTTCCATGCAAGCGCTGCATCTTTGGTAATTTGTGTGCTGAAATCAGATACTGCGAGGATATCAACACGCTTAGCGATGTAGTCAAATGTTTCTTTTTTTCATAGTAGTGCTCCTCAATTGAATGCTTGTTTTGTCTGTTTTAGAGCATATTCGAGTCCTTAACTTTGTAAGTCTAGGAATGTTTCGTGTGCTACTTATCATATTACTTTTTTCGGAAGTGATATATCTGTTGCAGTTATCGTGGCGCTTCGAAAGGAGCTTAAGTAGGATATGAAGTAATTACGGTCATAATAAAATATGATTAAAATTCCATTTAAGTGTGTGCCCCCGCACTGAGAAGCAGCAGATCGAATATCCAGATAATTTTTAGAAGTCAAATAACTGGATGTTACTTTTAAATTTGAATTACTTTCAGATGTGAAGTAGAGGTTGTCATGACTCGAAAAATGATAAGAGCACTTGTCGTGCTGGTAACTTCCATGCTGGTGGTCTCTTTTTTCTTATCGGGATGCTCGCAGAATTCTAACCAAGGAACAGAAGGCTCCTCTAATGAGACGGGGATTGTCACAGGCACTTCAAATGAAAACGATACTTCCAAAACTGAATCCGAGACAGAGAAAGCTAGCGGGGGAGAAGTGAATGAATCTTCTCTGAAAACGTATTCTGTTATACGGGTGGATGGTGAACCTGATTGGGGTAATGTTCCAGTGCTTGATATAAACAACCAACAATGGCTTGATCCCGTTGATATTTCCGCCTATGCGCAACTTTGTTATAGCGATGATGCATTTTATGTAAGAATGTGGGCTCAAGAGGAGCACATTCGTGCCGAATATCCCGAATCGGATCTCTTAGCTAACACCTATGAAGATAGTTGCTTGGAATTTTTTATCGCGCCAGTTACGGGAGATGCGCGTTATTTAAATTTTGAATTTAATCCAAATTGTGCAGTTTGTGTTCAAATTGGGACAACGAAAACCGATCGTACGCGACTTGTACGAACCGATAATCTTTTTAATGCGGTATCGACGCGCACTGAAGATGGCTGGGAGATTACCTACTGCGTTCCGTTTGATTTTATTAGATCATTTTATCCCGAGTTTTTTGTGGAATCGGGAATGCAGCTTCGTGGCAACTTTTACAAGTGCGGAAACCTGACTGAACAAAAGCATTATCTTTCGTGGAATGCGATAGAAAGCGACACTCCCAATTTTCATAAACCTGAATGTTTTGGAGTTTTAAAACTCGAGGCGTAACTTTGACTTAAAATGAATTCAGTAGAATCTTCGATTTAGATCCCAGTTTGTATTTTCTCGGCAATACGACTTCATTCAGTCTGTCATTCTGTTTTAAAGAGACAAGCATCTATAATGTCTTTTCCGCGCAGAGTTTTAAGCCATTGTTCAGGGATGGCGTCGTGTCCGTAGATTGCTCCAGCAAGTGCACCTGCCACGCATGCGGTGGTGTCAGTGTCGCTGCCAAGATTTACCGCTTCCTGTACGCATTCAGCGTAACTTTCTGTGTTGAGGTTACACCAAAGTGCTGCTTCAAGCGTGTGGAGAACAAATCCAGTGGATTGGATTTCATCGCGGCTCTTATTCTCGATGTCGGCAAGAAAAGCGAATTGCTCGTTGTCGGGGATGGTGCTGTGTATAGCGGCGGGGAGGTCTACTTCGTGCATTACTTTGCGCAGGATGTGCACAAAAACAATGCAGGCAGTGGTGGAGATGGGGTGGGCATGTGTGATAGCGGAGACCTCAGCGATTTGTTGATCTGTGGCATCTGTGAGTGCAAGTGGTGCTATTCGCATAAGCGAGCCGTTGCCGTTGGATTGCTCGTGGGTGAGGCCGCGCCCTTCGTTGAGTGCGGTGGCGGTAGCATTGCCGACATCAAACACCTTGCCATCAATGGCGTAGTCTCCGTTGTTGAGCCAGTTGCGAAAGCGATTTGTCATGTCGTTGGTATCGATTTCGCCATTGCAGGCGCGAATGCTGTCGCAGGTGGCAATAAGCAACGACGTATCATCCGAGAACGTTCCGGCGGGCATGCCGTGTACGCCACCAGATGCCATATGTGTGCACTGGAAAGTATTGCGACCTTGAAATTCAAATGGTACTCCGAGGGCATCTCCCACAGCAGCGCTGTAGACGATTGCCTTGAGATCATACATTGCAGGCTCCTTAGGACCGTTGGTAAGCATAGGTATACCCCAAATCATTTTGGTGACGTTGCTTGATTGGTAGTTTGGGCAGGTTGTGATGCAGGAGAGTTTTCGCAGGCATCACAGGAATAATGCACCCAGCCATCCCTGCAAGTTACATTGTCTGTTGTTCCGCAGTAGCAGCAGATGTTTTGTGTTGCATTTTCCAGGTCGTTTACGCATTGGTTGACGGCCTTTCTTGCTGCTTCGGGAATTTCGTTAATATCTTCTTTGTTGTTGTCATCCTTAAAAGAGAGCGGCACGAGATCATAATAGAAGCGCAGAGTTCCGTATTTTTCTTTAACTTGTGCTACGCAAATCCTGTCAATGATATTGTAATCGGTCAAAATTTTTTCTAGTAACAGCAGGTGCTTTTGAATCACATCACCCCATCCTTGGGGAAGATATTCAAAAGAGTTATAACCTGGATTATTACGTGGGTCATCTAATAATCTGCCTTCAAGTGCCCAAGGAAAATCAGATTCTACCTTCTTGAGATCATACATTGCAGACTCCTTAGGGTCGTTTCCATTCAGTGCGTTAAGTTGCAAAATGGAATAGGGGGAGTTTTCGAGATTTGAACTTCCCCTTTTATGATTACCTTAATTATGTTTGAAAAGCAGCAAAAGAAGCTGGAGAATCTTTTTGTCTTCGGGCATTTTTATACGGAACAGGCTCGGATCAGGCTCGGAACAGATTACTTACATGTTTCTTTTTTCGTAATTTGTCAAAACAAGTGTCTTGTCATATGTATATGCTGTGCTATGGTTAGTCATGCTTCTTTGAAGATGAAAACATGAAACACGAACTAGCAAAGCAGGAGATAATGAACATTTCACAGAGACTCGAACGTCTTCCTATGACACCTACCATGAACAAGATCCTCTTGATAGTTGGCATTGGTTGGCTTTTCGATGCCATGGATCAAGGTATGGTCTCAGGCGTTTTGGCGGCAGTGGGCAGCGATTGGGTTTTATCCCCCTTACAGCAGAGCATGCTGGCAAGTGCGGGTACCTTTGGCATGATTATTGGTGCGGCTTTTTCGGGTATTGCCTCGGACAAATGGGGTCGCCGTAAGGTTATTTTATTTACCCTGCTTATGTATAGTGTTGGAAGCTTCTTGTGCGGTGTATCGGCTAATTTCACTATGCTGGTTATCTGCCGTTTTATTACTGGCTTAGGTCTTGGTGGGGAATTACCAGCAGCATCAACGCTGGTTAGTGAGTTTTCTCCTATCAAGCAGCGCGGTAGAAACGTAGTTTTATTGGAAAGCTTCTGGGCTTGGGGCTGGATTATTGCAGCACTGGTAGCTTATCTGCTTATTCCTATGTATGGTTGGCGTATTGCCTTTTTGGTAGGGGCAATTCCCGCACTGTTTGCTGCGGTGCTTCGTGTTATGGTTCCTGAATCACCCCGATATCTTGATCTTGTGGGCAAGCACCAACAGGCTGATGAAATAGTTACCAAAATGGAAACTGCCGCAGGTGTTGTTGTCTCCGATGAAGAAAAAACGCACTTAAGCGCTATTAAAACGTCCGCATGGAAATCTTTTGCTCAGCTGTGGTCAAAAAAGAACCTTCGGGCTACGTTGGTGTTGTGGGTTATTTGGTTTGGAATTAACTTTGGCTACTACGGGTTCGTTTTATGGACTCCAAGCTTGCTGGTAGCTCAAGGATTTTCTCTGGTTACCAGTTTTGGCTTTACGGTAATTATGTGCTTGGCTCAGCTTCCTGGTTACTTCAGTGCTGCTTGGCTCATTGAGCGAATTGGCAGAAAGAAAGTTCTGATTGCGTACTTTGCTGGTACGGCACTTGCAGCCTGGTTGTTTGGTCATGCAGCATCGGAGATGGAGATATTGGCTTCTGGTTGCTTGCTGTATTTCTTTGCGTTGGGTGCTTGGGGTTGTGTGTATTCCTACACACCAGAAGTGTATCCCACTGACGTGCGTGGATCAGGTACGGGCTGGGCGGCTTGCTTTGGTCGTATAGGTGCTTTCGTTGCTCCGTTTATTGTGCCTTTGGTTTACGCTTCGTTTGGTGAAGGGCTTGGCTTTACGGTAGTTTTTATTATGCTGGCTTCAGCGTTTGCGGTAGTCGCACTGGTGATTGCACTTTTTGGAAAAGAAACAAAAGGACAGCCTTTAAGTGATCTTAGCAATGAGGAAGCGTAAGGCTAAGTATTGTCTTCACTAAGTGTTGCCAGTTAGAGTATTGACGGTCAGAGTATTATCAGAGTTGAGCATTACTTTTTAGGGGGAGGCAATACTGGGCTTAAGCATTGTCTTTCTAGAGGAAGCTTTACTGGGCTTAAGCATTGCCTCCTGTTGAAATAGTCGGTTTATTTACTTTCGAGCCTTTCGTACAATGAAGAAGCTAATTTGTTTTAGAGAGGGTCTTTTATGACAAATTCTTCTCGTCGTACAGAAATAATTAGGATTCTTCAAGAAAGCGAAGCTCCTCAATCGGGAACTGCTTTAGGGGAAATGCTTGGAGTAAGTAGACAGATTATTGTGCAGGATATTGCGCTCCTTCGCACTTCAGGCTACGAAATAATATCTACTAACCGAGGCTATGTTTTACATGAGTCGAATGCTAATCCTCGCAGGTTGGTGAAGGTGCGGCATAGCCCCGAGCGCATCGAAGAGGAACTTAATCTTGTCGTCGATTTGGGCGGTTGTGTTGAGGACGTTTTAGTAAATCACAGAACGTATGCGAAGCTTGAAGCGCCTTTGAATGTGAAAAACCGCAGAGATGTTCAAAAGTTTGTGGAGCAGCTTAATAATGGTGTTTCAAGCCCGCTTTTGGCTATAACCGATGGATATCATTTTCATCACATTAGTGCTGAATCCCAAGAAGTATTGGATGAAATTATAGAAGCCCTTGATGAAAAGGGATTTCTTGCTGAATTTACCGCTTACGAAAAAGGGGAAGAACAAGCGTGACAAGTGGACAGGGCACTTGTCACACGTTAACTCTTACGCAATTGTGAGGTGGAGCAGTAGTTTTGCGTTAGTCCTGCATATCAAGCCAGTTGATGATGGTTTCTTCCACATCGAACTTAATGTCGTCATAGTTATGAATTTCATGACGATAACCCGAATACAGCTTAGTAATAACGTCTTCATGACCCGTATCGATTAACCAATTTGCAACCTGGTATACGCCTTCACCAAAATTACCTACAGGGTCTTGGTCGCCCGCAATAAGCAGGATGGGTAAATTCTGAGGAACTTTCTTTGCCCATTCTTCATTTTCGATGCAGAGCATCATATCAATGAAGTCGCGAAGGCTTATGTTGTGGGTAGGATGAGTGAATGCATCGAAGGGGTCTTCAGCGTGGTCTTTTTGGACGTACGGATCATGACAAATCCATTCGTTGCCTAGCGTTGCACCTTCGGAGCAACGAGCAAACATCCAGCCCATAAGTTCGTTTACGAAGGCGGGGTCGGATTCGTGAGCGCCTCCTGCTTCGACAGCTTGGTCAAGTTTGGCACGAACTTCGTGAGTGTTCTTAAAGATGCCAGGGGTTCCGCAATAAATAGCGCCAGTTAGTTCTTCGCCGTATTTTGCGGAAAAATCGCGTGCGATCATGGAGCCCATAGAGTGACCAAACATAAAGTAGGGAAGATCAGGATATTTTTCGCACACAAGATCTTTGAACAGCTTTTCATCTTCCATCATGGTGTGAGGACCTGCATCGCCCCAGTCGCCCCAGGTGTTGTTGGCGATTGCGGTTGCGCCGTGGCCAACATGATCGTTGGCAGCAACAATGTAGCCTGCATCCATTAACGCAACAATCATATGGAAATAGCGACGGGAATGTTCGCCGAAACCATGAACCAGCTGTACGATGCCTTCTGATTCAGTGGCGGGAACATAAATCCAGCCCGTTACCTGGTCGCGTCCGTTGGATGAGGGGAATGTGAGTTCGTGAAGCATAGTTGTCCCTTCCCTTGTTTGAATGTTTTAGCATATGCTTGCAGCCTTGTGCAGCTAGTTTGGATAATCGTTATCGATTACCAATGCGCTAGTGCGTACATGGGCGCGTGTACATGCTATATATTGCGTTTAATCGTACTTTAAAGTGTTCGTACGATTAAACGCTTTTGCTTATTTTAGAGCATCAAGTGGGTTCGGACTCGTGCTTATTCAGCAACACTCGCGTTGGAACTTCGCCATCAAAATAATTTGGATCGCGTTTCATCTGGATACGCTTGCATATAACTACAGCTAAATCGTATAAGCCGTGGGCCAGCGCAACAATTGCCAAGCTGTTGGTGGTGGCAAAAACTGCGCCAAAAAGGAGCCCCATTGCAAATATTACGGCGATGGTGGACAGGTTTTGGTATCTGGTGTGTGCAAGGCAAAAGGCTAGGGAAGACACGAGAAGCGCTATGGCAAGCGTTAAAGGGGCTGGCAAGAAGGAAGAAAGCAGTGCGTTTGCAAGCGTAAAGATGGCGTAGCGAAAAAGCAGCTCTTCAATAAAGCCAATAAGGGCAAAAAGAACTATTAGAGCGAAAAGGGGTAGTCGGGGAAGTTCGCCGTCGATACCTTGACGTGCAGCTTTAATTGATGCGCGTCCTGCTTCAGTTTTGTATGCGCGCCGTTCGTTTAACCACGCTATAACAAAGAAAATGAAGGCAGCTGCACATCCTGCAGCGATGGTGTTGGATGCGGGAAACGCGGTAAGCGAAGCAATTATGGGTTTCACCCAACCAAAACCAATGGTTGCATCAAGCCAATTATTAGAAGAAATACCAAAGGAAACCATGCAGAGCACGCATCCCACCAGCAAAAGAAGCGCCTGCGAGTACAGCGTTACAGCAAAGAGCGCTAAGGCTTCTCCTTCAGCGAGGGGAATAAGCTTGTTGCTGCTGGTGCTCATGGTGTCCTTTTGATCCGATATTGCAAAGCAGGTAAGAACTGCGGGTACTAGATTATACGTCTTACTTTTAACTGATTACTGCAATTTCGCCATCAGTGGTTGGTTGTTGTGCAACAAATGAAAGAATGGGCAGACCATTGTCGTGCATGTCATGCAATTATTTTACGATGCGATTTGTAAATATACAGAATATTTATTCCTTTGAAGAAACCGTTTTAAGTTCTGATAATTGTGCTTTGCCTGTTTCGACAATTGAAGCAGCTAATTCTGCTGGCGCAGCAAAAGCAAAACCAATATTGTCGCGCAGGTAGGCGTTGTTGCCTGCCATATGGTAAAGGACCGACTGTTCTTCACCGTTTCCCACAAGTACGAACGTTTCTCCATCTATAACAGCGGTGCTATAGCAAGCGACATAGGGGATATGCATGGTGTCCGCTTTAGAGGATAGCGTTATGCCCGATGCGTCGGTTTGTACGGATAGAGTTCCTACTCCGTTAGGAACGAGTTCTTCCGCCAACTGACGCGCCGCACGCTTGAGCCCAAAGAAGCTGCCTTTGTCGGGACCGAACGCGAGTATACCGAAGAAAATCGTTAGCCCTGGAAACAGGATATAAGCCCCGATTATTCCAGCAAAACCATTGAGCGCATCGAAAATGTTCAGGCCTTCAACCAGGCATTTTATTGTTCCGGCTACTACAAGTAGGTCAAGCAAAAGACAAAAGACGAAGTAACCTTTGCCAGTTTTGCGACGGTATGCTTTGTTGTGGGCGCGAATCATACGCTGGGCATATGTTTCGTCTACCTGGATATTCCATGATGCATTAAGGAGAGAATGTGGTATAGAGACCTCTGAATCGCTTGCGTCCATAGGAACTCCTTGCTTGATGGTGCTGAAACGAGAGCATGTAGAATTATTTACTGTGGACTAGTTTATGATTCCGTAGTGTCCCAAAAGTCAATTTTATGTAAATTCGCAAGCACTGCGTTGTTTCCTTGGGCTCTTCTTGCTGTTGCTTGAATTGCAGTCCGCAACAAGCTGTTTCTTGTTTTGGTCTAATGTCATCAGAGAGAATGAATGCAGGCTGAACGGTATCGGTGGTACACAGGCTGAGTTTGATGAGTCTGAAAGCAAAGGACTGTTAGTCACGGCTAGTGAATTTAAAAGTTGCGAAGGAGAACCTTATGTCGATTAAAGATACGATTGCTGCCATCCGTAAGGAAGCAGGTATTACTCAAGAAGAGATGGCGCGCAGACTCTACGTTACCAGGCAGGCAGTTTCTCGGTAGGAAACGGGTGAAACTACGCCGAGTATTGATATGGTGAAGCTTATTTGCGTTACGTTCGGCGTGCCTCTGGAGCGCTTTTTCGACATGCCTATGAGTTATTACTGTCAGTGTTGCAGCATGCCTATTCCGGATGAAGAAATGCATGGCACCGAGGCAGATGGATCGAAAAGTGCCGATTTTTGCAAGTACTGCTATGACCAGGGCGATTTTACGGCAAAAGGTATGACCATGGATGAGTTTATTGAGGCTACTGCTCCTATGGAAGCAAAAGCACTGGGGGTTTCGCTTGATGAAGCGGTGTCGTTGATGGCTACACTGTTGCCACACTTGAAGCGCTGGCGCGAGGTGGAAGAAAACGAGCAGCAGTTTGGCGATGAGCTTCGCGCGGCCTATGGCGATGCAGTTATGGATAAGGCTAACGAGAAGTACGTAGCTATGGGCGAGGCTGCTCACTTACAGGCTGACGAATTGGAGCTTGCTATTAAAGAGCAGCTGCGTCGTGCAGTGGAGAGCGGGGACACCGAAGGGCCTAAAGCGCGAAAGTTAGTTGCTATGCATAGATATTGGCTTTGCATGTATTGGCCTGATGGCATGTATACGCCTGAAGTTCATAAGGCATTGGCGGATGGATATATTGCCGATGAAAGATTCCGTGCTTATTACGAAGAAGTGGCACCGGGTGCTACCCAGTTCTTACGCGAGGCAATTTATGCGTGTGCGTGATTTTCATTCTCCGTTCAAGACGATATTCGCATAGTCCTGGCTTTGATGGAAAAGATGAGCAATGATGACATCTTCCTTCTCTTTGAAGTAGAGGACTATATATCCTTTTACCAGAACAGTGTGGTACCCGAGACGTGCGAGTGGCTTAAATCGTGAGAGTCGGTGCTCTATCGATCCGTCCCGCAAGCGTTCAAGAACATTTTCCCATTCGTTTATGAATTCTGATGCAGTGTTGGGCCCAAAGTTATAAAGATAGCTCACCGTGCTATCAAGTTCATCAAGCGCGGTCGGCAATATTCTTACTCTACAGGCCATACTTCTCCCTCAGGGATTCGGTTGCTTTGAAAGCATCAACGCCTTTGCCCTCGGTGCGCTCGCGTTCGGCAATCATGATGCGTTCGAGCAGACGGGCGCGCGCTTCTGCTTGTTCCCATCGGCTGAAATCTGAGCTCTTCACGCATACAAAGCGGTCGTAGCCGTTTTTCGTCACGATAATCGGCGTTGGGCTCGACGTGACCATCTCGTCGAATGCAGCGGTGTCGCGGAGATCTTTAATGGGTACACACAGTGACATGGTGCTCCTCTCTAACGCATATTAATGTACATTATTATGTCATATTCTTTTCAAATTTTGCGCCGCTATAGGGAATTTCAGCAAAATAAGACACAGCATGGCATGCTTTAGTAATGACTAATTGGAGGCTCACTTTCATGGAGTCTTTTCGCGTTTAGCAGTGATTCTTTGTTTTAGAGGTTGAGTAAGTCCAAGAATAGCTTGTTGTGCTCATTCCAAGGAAGCTTTGTGACACGAGGCATGCTGGTAATTTGCCTCTCTAACTTCTCAAGCGAATCATGGATCCAAGTGTTTAGCTCCTTGCATCGCGAAATGTAGAGTGTTTCATCGCTGCTTCGCTTCATATCGAGGAGTTCGAGCGGGCCAACTGGCCCGAGGAGGACCGCCATCCGATGGCGGCATAGGACCTGTCAACGAAATCGGGGTAAATTCAGATTCATCAGGTCGAGCTGCGTCATCCCCAGCTCCTGGCGTCTTCGCCTGATCCTCGCACCGCAGGTAGCCCCCATGAGGCGTTCTTTTTCGTTCACAGTCATGTCTTCATTGTATTATAGGACTATCTCATCTTGCCTGCGCATCGTCTCTTCATGTCTTTATTGATTCATTTGGTGACCTACGGCTGTATCCGATAGGGGATAAGGCGCTCTATGAAAAATCCCCTAAACAATATCCTCAACCCCACCGAGGAGGAGCTTTCTGAACAGCTTGACCCGCAGGGCGGCCGGGAGAAAAAGCGGTCATGCAAAGCGTAGAATACAATATACTCTTACGTGATGGCATACCATGGAGCGGTTGCGGATCCGACGGCTCCTCTCGCGGAAAGGTACATTGCAGCGTGCCCAAGGACGTGAACAATTCCCAACGGGGCCCTTCGCTCCAGCCAGAGCGGCTGCTTCTTCAGGAACATACGTTCATGCCGCTGATGAACTCGCCCTTTACTCCGGGGAAATGCCTGGAGACCGTGGAGGCCATGGAGGAGGGCGCTCAGCACGATATCGCCTGGGCCGAGTACTGTTACTTCTCGGGCCAGCCGGAAAAGGCAATCGAGCGTGCAAGGCCCTATCTTGAATCAGACGACATCGGCGCACGCCTCTCTGCGTGTTTGATCTGTTCCTATGCGCATCTGCATTTCAGCCAAGATGGCAACGCTCTAAGTAATCTTGCTCAAATCGAGCACGCGCTGCACGATATTGGCGACGACTCGCCGCAGGCGCAGGCGGTGGCTGCATTCGTTGCGGCAGCCGCCTCGGTTCTACTTCACCTGCCGCTGCCCCAAGATATGCCCGACATGGAGAAGGTGCTGTCGCTTCTGCCCCAGGGCCTGCGGGCTTTCGCTCTGTACATCCAGGCACACTCCCTGTACCTGAAGGGGGCATACGCACTCAGCGCGGGTATTGCGCAGGCCGCCCTGACGATGGGTGGGAACCGCTTCCCCATTCCCGCCATATACCTGCACCTGGTCGCGGTGATGGACTACATGAGCCTGAAGGACGTCGAACAGGCACACAGGCATCTCATGAATGCCTGGTCCTATGCGCAGCCGGACGACCTGATTGAGGGCTTCGGCGAACATCACGGGCTGCTCGGGGGCATGCTCGAGTCTGTCATCAAACCGAAGTGGCCAGACGAGTTCAAACGCATCATAGAAATCACCTACCGGTTTTCGGCTGGGTGGCGTCGCATCCACAACCCCGCGACGGGCGAGGAGGTAGCGGACAACTTGACGACGACAGAGTTCGCTCTCGCGATGCTGGCCGCCCGCGGCTGGACCAACCAAGAAATTGCTGACCACCTTGGCATCTCCATCAACACCGCGAAGCGGCATCTCTCCAGCGCCATGAAGAAGCTCGGTGTAGGGAATCGCAAGGAGCTCCAGCGCTACATGCTACGCTAGCCGCGCACCGCTTACGCCCGTCTTTCGCGTCACAGCCTTCGAAAGCAAGGCAAGAGCAGGTGAACTTCCTACGAGTGCGGCTTTGCCTGCCTATTACCCGTTTTGCTACCTGGAATGGGTAATAGTCCCGCTCAAACCTTTACGAGACAATGAAGGAAATATTCATCGAGTGACGGACGGTCGTTCCCGTCTCGTACGCAGGGGGGACTAGGGAGGAAGCTGTATGAAAGAGCAGATACGCCGTGTTTTCGCAGTGCTGCTGGCAGTGGTTCTCGTTACAGGCACCTTGCCTTACAGTGCCAGTGCTGATACGAACCGCTACACAGATATGTCCTATCAGAAAGCGGATATCGTCGTCGGTGAAGAGGCTGATGCCCTCTCCACTGATTCCAGTAATAATTCGGAACAGGCGGATTTCGCCAATCGCCCGTTGTCAACGGGAGAAAATGCGGACCCGACAAATTCGGAAGGCGCATCTACTACTAGCTCTTCTACCGATGCAAACGAAATGCCTCAGAATGAAGGCGAAGACCTTGCGGAATTGTCCGTTTATGCACAGGAGAAAGAAAGCACAGACGGCACTGCTACCAAAGCAGCGAAAACGGCACAAGCTCGCGCCAATAACAATGCAGGTGATTTTAATGTTACAGGTGATAGCGGATGGATCTACGATGGTGTTTTTACTAAATGGATTAAGATTACGAAGTCCGGAACCTATACCATTACAGGAGACGGCAGCGAACATGAGGGTTGTTGCATAATGATCAATGGCGGCATCAACGTCAATCTGACGCTGAAAGATGTAAAGATTCGATGTACCTCATATGCCGCGATGAATATTGAGGGCACGGCAACCGTTACTTTGAACTTAGAGGGCGATAATAGCTTTACATCAACGAGCGACAAGCTTGCCGGAGTAGAATTCTGTGCCCAATCGGGTTCTTTAACCATCACCTCAACTACTAATGGATCCCTGACTGCTAAAGGAGGTGCTAATGCAGCAGGTATCGGTGGTGGGCTCAATGGCACTGCACGCAACATCACCATCTCCGGCGGAACCGTCAATGCTACAGGGGGAAGTAGCGGCGCAGGTATCGGTGGCGGTTTTACAGGCGACGCGAGCAATATCACCATCTCCGGTGGAACCGTCATTGCTAACGGGGGTGACTACTACGGAGCAGGTGTTGGCGGTGGTCTTTATGGTAGTGCAAGCAACATCACCATTTCTGGCGGAATCGTCAATGCTACAGGGGGTCTTTTTGGAGGCGCCGGCATCGGCGGGGGAAGTGATGGTAACGGGAACGACATCAGCATCTCCGGCGGAACCGTCACTGCCACTGGGAATGGAGGCGCCGGCATCGGCGGGGGAGATAATGGCAGCGGAAGCGACATCAGCATCTTCGGCGGAATCGTCACTGCCATTGGTGACGGAGCTGGCATCGGTGGGGGATATTATGATGGAACCGAAAACAATTATGGAAGCAACATCACCATCTCCGGCGGAACCGTTACTGCTACTGGAGGGCCAAATTCGGCAGGTATTGGCGGGGGGCCTCATGGCTCCGCAGATAGTATCACCATTTCTGGTGGAACCGTTACCGCTAATGGAGGTTCTAATGCAGCAGGTATCGGCTCTGGACATGGAGGCGACGCAAGTGCAAGCAATATCAAAATCTCCAACGGAAGCGTAAAGACCTCCTCTATCAGTATCACGCCAACAAAGGATGGAATCAGCAACGTCTACTTGTGCGCAATACCCGATCTTTCTGGTGTAAACAGCGTGACGGTAGGAAGCGATACATACACTCGCAACGGTGACCATCCAGAAGGCGATGGAACATTCTATCTCTATCTAACCGGGCGAAGAAACCACGCGATAACGGCAAATGGAGTCAATTATTATGCCATATGGGATAGTGATTCTAGTACCTTCAAGGTATATACCCAAAATACCAATGCGTCTTTTAGCGCTACTGGCGAGGACAGCGGAATGCTGTCGAATGTCGATACCTCCATGCAGTACAGCGTGGACAACGGTGCAAATTGGATTGATATTACCGGCGATATGATGGAAATCACCGGCGTTACCGCAGCAAATGGCGTCCAGGTGAAAAGGCCTGGAAGTGAATTGATTCCTGCTTCTGAGGTGCAGACGATTAATGTCACACAGCCTGCCCAACCTACGGTAAGCGGGGTGGGCTGCACGACAGCCAAGCAGGATGACGGCCAAATCATAAATGTTAACAATTCGATGGAGTATAGGCAGTCTGGGTCTTCCGACTGGATGGTCATAGAAGACACCGTGGTAAAGGGTCTGGATCCCGGTATCTATGAAGTCCATATAAAGGCGAACGGAACGCAGCTCGCTTCGTCTGCTGCAACGATCACTATTGACTCGCATACTTGTGTGGCGCAGGGTGGCTGGCAATCTGACGAAACCAGTCATTGGAAGCTCTGCTCCTGTGAGGAAAAAGTGGACGTAGCTTCTCATATGTGGAACAACGGGGTATGTACTGTATGCGGATATGTTTGTCAGCATAAAGGTGGCGAGGCAAGCTACTTCGCCCAGGCAGTCTGCGACATCTGCGGCAGTGAATATGGGTCTCTCGCCGTCGACGGTACGGCGCCCACGGGGGAAATCAAGGTTTCCGGAAACACGTGGGATAGCCTTCAGGGCACAACCGACCGCAAGCTGTATTTCGATGGAGCGCAGCAGGTGGAGATCGCCGCTTCTGATGACAGTTACAGCCACAAGGGCTTCACTGATGATAAGGGCGTGAAGATCGAATATTATCTCCATAGCGGAGACACCGCGCTGACGGAGGACGAGCTTAATGAAGTAGGTTTCACGGCGTACGACGGGAGCTTCAGCATCGAGCCAGACAATAGCTACGTGATCTACGCGAAGATCACCGACCATGCGGGAAACATCACGTACATCTCCTCCGATTCTATCGTGCTCGATGGCACGGCCCCCACAGGGCTTACCCTTGATACCAACGGATACTCTTCAGGTGAGTGGTTGAATTCGGGAGACGTGACCCTGAGCGTCTCCGGTGCGCAGGCATTGAGCGGCATTGCGAAGTACCAGTATTCCACCGATAATGGCTCAAGCTGGACAGATATGACTATCACGAACGATTCAGCCTCGCTGGTGATATCGGATGAGACTATCGGCACAGATTATATCTTCCGTGCTGTCTCCAACGCGGGGTTGGCGAGCGAGATCGAGGCCGTTACCGTGAGGATCGACCGGACGGCGCCGGATGGCGACATTAAGTTTGATGAGAATTCGGTTAAGAAATTCATTAACCAGATTACATTCAATTTGCTTTTCAATAAGGATGTTGATGTAACCATCACTGGAACAGATAACTTGAGTGGTGTTTCCAAGATCGAGTACTACCGAAGCGACAGGGCACTCACCGAGCAAGAGGTTCGTGCCCTCGCTGGGTGGACGGAGACAGACGGTACGTTTAGTGTCACTGCCGAGGACAAGGCACAGTTTATCTATTATGTGAGAGTTACCGATAACGCGGGCAACGTCACCTACTTTGGCTCCGATGGTGCAACGTTCGATCTTACGCCACCTATCATCAGCGGCATCACGGACGGTGGGACCTACTATGTGAGCCACGAAGTAACGGCTTCCGACGAGCACCCGGGCACCATAATGCTCAACGATATGGAGATAACTGGTTCCACGTTTATGATTACTGGCGATGTCGATCAGGTTTATAAGATCGTTGCCACTGACAAAGTTGGAAATGTGACGGAATGCACCGTGACTATGAAACCCATCGCGAGTCTCGAGGAGAGGATAGCCGGTCTCACCGTCGACAACGTGACCTCCGACGACAAGGAGAACGTTAAGGCAGTAAAGGACGAGATCGACACAATGGATACCAGTGCTGCAACCGAGGATGAGAAAGTGGCGCTGCAAGAGATAGACAGCAACTGCGATCAGCTCTTGGCCAAGATAGACGAGACTGCACATGCGATCGAAACAACAAACATCCAAGAAGTGGCAGATGTGACTTCTGATAATGTTGCTTTAGAGGATAAAGATAATCTTCAGGCTGCCAAAGATGATCTTGAACAGGCTCTGGAGGATTACGAAGGCAATCTAACAGAGGAAGAAAAAGCAGCAATAGAAGAAGACATCGAGAGGATTGATAACGCGCTAGCATCCATCGAAAAGGTGACGGCTGTTGAAGACGCAATTAATGGCCTGCCTGATGCGGTTGACCCAGATGATATGGACGCAGAACAGATCATCAATGAGGTAAATGGACGCTATGGGACACTGACCGAACATGAGAAGAGTCTTATCAGTGAAGAGGCCACAGAGAAGTTGGAAAGACTACTGAATGAGCTGGTTGATTACAGGATTGTTGAAGGCGATGGAAGCAGATGGGAGAGAGGCACAGAGACGGGACTTTCCTTTACAGCTAACGGCGCCTATTCCAAATTTACTGGTATTGAAGTGGACGGAAGAGCGGTAAATCAAGCTGATTATACTGTCGCTTCTGGTAGTACGAAAATTACCTTGAAGCCAGAATATCTGGAGACGTTGTCTGTGGGCAAACACTCCTTGACTGTTCAGTATACGGACGGCGAAGTAAGTTGTGGATTTGAGGTATGTGCCGAAGATAGTGTGGACTTACCGCAAACCAGTGACGGTAGCAACATTATGTTGTGTGCTGTAAGTGCGCTGACTGCTGGTGTGGTTTTGATTGGGGTCATGCTTTATTGTCGAAGGAAGAAGTGCAGCAGATAATTTTCGGTGATGCGCCCTGTGGATGTAGCTTTCACGGGGCGTTTTTATTGTCCGTTTGTGTGTGCTGCGTTCATCTTGTTACCCGTTTTGCTGCCCAAAATGGGTAATAGTGTAGGCAAAGTCATTACGAGACAATGGAGAAAAGACTTATTGATGACGGGTGTAATTCCTGTTTCTGCTGACAGATGGAAATCTGTTTTGCATGTAAAAGGACTGGTGGAGGTATGGAACGGAAACTTGCTGGGGCTTTCTTTGGAATTGTGATTGTGGTGGCAGTGGCTTTTTTTGGTGTGGTCACGCCAAGCTTTGCAGATGACTACGTCCAAGAAGACGGCATAAGCTATTTTGTAAACGAAACAGAGAAAACTGCGACAGTTTCACATTGTGATACGTCTGCTTCTGGTGCGGTAAGTATTTCGAAGACCATATCATTTAATGGAGAATCCTATCCTGTGGTTGGTATAGAAGAGTGTGCGTTTGCTGGATGTGTCAATCTTGAGAGTGTAATGGTTCCTGAAAGCGTAACCTCCATTGAGAGCAATGCGTTTAGTGGCTGCAGTAACTTGAAAGACATTCTTGTTCCCGAACTGACAACCTTAGGAACTGATGTGTTTTCTGACGCAGATGAATCCCTTCGCGTATGGCGCTATGAGGTTGCAGAAAGCGCAGCAACTTCTGCTGATGGGAAAACACATCTAAAAATTGCTTCTGTTCAGGATAAGAATGGTGCTACTGTTTCTAATTCCTCTGACATTCCTGATGGCGTTATAACCAATGGGTATGTGGTTGATAAGGGCAGGTCGGGCAGTGATCCTTCGGTTGTGTATTACGACGTATGGGTAGCGGATGTGCAGGTGTCCAATATGAATGCAGATGATGTGTTGGGTGCTTCTGATGAAGGCGCAACGGTTACCTATGATGCGAATTCTGCGACGCTTACGCTTAACAATGCGAACCTCGCAGTAAGCGATAGCCGATTCGCTATCTATGCTGAACAAGACCTGACCATTGCACTTATCGGTGACAACTCAGTGACGCTTGACGGATCGGTAGAGATTCGCGGGCTTACCTGGCAGACTTCGATTGCCGGCGGTTACGTCGTTCCCGAACCTGCCGCATCCATTGCCTGTAAAGGGGGCTCTCTCACAGTGCAAAATGGTAGCGATAATCGAGGGAGCTTGACGGCAACAAATGATGTAGAGATTAGCTACATGAATGACAACGGTTCGTTTATGAACTGCGGTATTGTGGCAACGGGAACGGTTGACATCCGAGATGCTAAGGTTGAGGCAAGCTCCTCTTACGTTCATGCGGACAACGGTGCCACCGAGTGCTCCTATGGCATTTTTGCTGGCCAGGGTATAGTTTTTGACGGCGCTGATGTGACTGCCATGGGTGATGAAGCAACCTGGAGTGCGGGCGTTTATTCACTGACAGGTGATGTTCGATTGAACGGCAGCGCAAAAGCTTCTGGCGGTCGTGCGGTCAATCATCAGAATCCATATTCAGCGTTCAGCTCCGGTATTTATGCCAACGAAGGTTCTGTCTGCATTACGGGTGGAAATGTTGAGACGGTTGCTGCGAGCTTGACCGAAGGTGGTGCAGCGTATGGCATTTTCGGCTACCACGGTATTTCCATAACGGGTGGAACAGTCCACGCTATTGGCGCTACGTCAAACATGGACGGTGTTGATCCAATATTTGGGGCTGGCATCTATAGCAGCGCGGGTGATGTAGTTATTTCAGGTACAAGCACCCAGGTTGAGGCCGACGGCGGCTTTGCAAGCGAAGACATTGCTGGTATCTATGCGCATGCGGGAAATGTCCTCATTACGGATGCGAGCGTGAAAGCCAGTGCTCAGACATTGTATGATGCCGATGATGGTACCTCCGTAGGTATTTACGCAGGTACCCTGCAAATTGCCAGGTCCAATTCTGAAACGGGAAATATTGTTCTTAAAGGTGCTAATGTTCAGGCTGTAGGCCTTACGGACTCCGTGCAGTTTTCCGGTAATCTTACCGTGATTCCTACTGAGGGTATGTGGTATTCCGTTGACACGCTTGAAGAAGCTCGATTGGGTTATCCGAATCTTCTTTGGGACGATATGGCAACTGCCGCTAAGGGTATTCAGGGCTCTCCGTTCAAGACAGAGACCTCCCTTGATGGTAATCTTGTGTCAGGAAATCAATACCTGCATTTCTATAATGTGGCAGATGAGTCCGTGGTCGATCCAGGGAATCCTGATGATCCAACCGTTTCTGAAGTGCTTGACAAGTCCAAAGACTCCAATGATCCCGATACATCTACCGATGCAAAGATCCCTGTGCTAGGCGAATCCAGTCTGGCTCTTCCTCTGATCTTGGTTGCTTGTTTTGCTTTGGCAGTTGGGGTTGTGGCACTGATTCGCAAAAGAGAACGCTGAGAACGTGCGTACACGGGGACGACGTCTTTGTCACGTTCATTCCCTGACGCATCGGGGCGGTGTAGCGATTAACGGAAAAAAGGGAAGGTGCGATATGAGAAGAAAAATCATCGCAGTGCTGCTAAGCGTGGCTATGACACTGAGTCTGATGCCAGCGATGGCGTTCGCATCAGATGAATACACCATCACCTATGAGCAATCCGGCACGGGCGATTCGTATTGTCTCGTGTGGATTGGCGAAGCTCGATATCCTCAGACGCTTAACCCTGGCAGCACCTGCTCCGTGTCTGCCGGTGTAGAGGTACAGGTATCTGGCAACAGGAACGGGAACACCCTGCTGGAAGGCTGGGAGGTCGAGCCCGGTGGCCTTGTGGCCAATACGGACAATCAACGAATTGCCTTCACCATGCCCGAGGAGGATGTCGCGCTTACCATGAACGTAAGTACCCTTGATCCTCATGCTTCTTTTGATGAAAGCGGCGTCCTTACCTGGGATGCCGTAGAGGGCTATAAATCTTCTGTGGAGATCAGACCGACAGACAATCCCAATTCCACTGCTCTCGTAAATGTCACTGACCTGGAAGCACAAGGCGGGAAATATACCTATGACGTACGAGCCGCACTGCAAGACAAAACCGCGGCAGCTGGTTCTTATACAGCCACCATTTTCTACTATAAGGGCAAGGACCGATACAACGACCTTCGAGCCGTCATTGAAAATGCAGCTACCTATAACTATACGGGAGATGAGAGGCTTACGCTGGCTACGCCTGCGAACCTGCACTGGGATGGATACGTTGCCAAGTGGGACGTGGTAAATAACGCCGCAACATATGAAGTGACCATCGGATATAGCCTGTATGGTTATGAGCAGACTTTCATCCAAACCGTTAACACGCCGCAGTTGAATCTGAGGGACCTGGATTCCTCTAACCTGCATGAGGGCGCAAGTTACAAGTTTGCCGTAACAGCTTTGCCAGAGAACGGCAGCTTGCAGTACGCCGAGAGCGCCCAGAGCAGCTACAGCGATTCGATTATCTATAGAGCTTCCGCTGCTGCACCGATAATTTCCACGCAACCTCAAGACGCCTCATATACCGTTGGTGATTCGGCGACAGCACTTACCGTGACAGCCTCCGTCGCCGATGAAGGGTCGCTTTCCTATCAGTGGTACTGCAACACCACGAATAGCAACTCTGGCGGTACCTTAATCAACGGAGAGACTACAAACACCTATACGCCTCCCGTGGATAGCAAGGGAACCACTTGGTACTATTGCGTAGTTACTAATACTTTGAACGGCATGACCGCTCAGACAACTTCCGATGCGGCAAGGGTAGAAGTTTCACCTGCAGTCGTTTCCTACGAAGTAACCGTAGCGGGAGTGGAAGTTACTAGTGAGAATGCCGACGATGTGCTGGGTGACGGCAAGGTTGCATATTATCCAGAAGCAAATTTGCTGCGCCTGACTGGTGCCACGATCAATGGGGTCGATGGCACGGCAATCTTTGCCGATGGAGATTTGTGGCTCCAGGTTGAGGGCGACAACTTCTGTGAGGGAAGAATCAAGACCAACGGAGATTTAAGGGTCGATGGATTGGGAAGCGCCGTCAATATGGGAAGTTTTGACGATTATGACGCCACGTTGACGGTGCGCACCACCAAGGATAACTACCATTGCATTGATTCTGCGGGTTATATCAATATCTTCGGTGCAGCACTTGACCTGACGACAGAGGGCTCCTTTGCCCAGGCTATGTGCTGTGGTGCAAACGAGGATATCTTCATTGCGACTTCCTACGTGCACGCCAAGGGACCAAACACTGGCATCTCGTGCGATAACGGAACGATCGATATTGCAGGCAGCACTGTTGTCGCGGAAGGACGATACGGCATCAGCGCGGGCTATCAAGGGTCCATCGAGATTCGCGATAGTACCGCTACTCTAAACGGCACCGATTCAGGTGGGGCCTATGCACAAATGATGACCGTCGAGAACTCCAACGTGTCCGTCAGCACCGAAAGCTACGACTACAGTATGTGGATCCTGAATACGCTGACAATCAAGAACAGCACCTTCACCAGCCAGTCACCAGCGTATGGCATCTGCGCAGGAAACATACTGGTGGATGACAGTGCTGGAGAAACCCCGACCGAGTTGACGGCGAAATGCGACACTAGGTTGAGCATCAATATTTACCAAAATGAAGGGCAGTTCAAGGTCATACCAAAAGATGGCGTTCTTATGGATGCATTTACTTATGTATCTCCAGGCGTTGATGGCCCAGGCATATATCGCATCGACGGAGCCCCGTTCAGCACAGAAACGGTTCTGGCAGATTCATACGGTGGAAACTATTTCCAGCTGAAAGCCCATGAACACGAAGCCGAGGCAGGATGGGAATCAAACGAGACCAGCCACTGGCAGCTTTGCGTGTGCGATGAAAAGATGAACGAAGCTGACCATACGTTTGCGTGGGTAACGGACAAGGAACCCACTGCAACCGAGGCAGGATTAAAGCACGAGGAATGCACGGTTTGTGGTTTTGCTAGAGCTGCGGTAGAGATTCCGGCAACGGGAACTGAGGAAAAGCCCAGTGACCAAACGCAGCCGAGCGAGAACCCCGATAACCCCAACCAGCCGGGAGAAGGCCCCGATGGCCAAACGGTGAAATCCAATACTACGATTGATGACGCGAAGGAAAGCGGTGCTGACTTGCCGCAGACTGGCGATGATAGCGATGCCGTCCTGTGGGTTGCGATCACCATGATAGTAGTAGGTGCATTTCTAGCTGGAGCCGCCCTTTACGGTCGGAAGAAGAGGTCCGACAGATAGCTTCTGAGCTTCTGGCAATACGCCCCGTGGTCGCTCATTTCCACGGGGCTCTTTTCGAAAAACGGGGCACCTGTCCATACCTCATCTTCCCGCATGAAAAAGGGCATTCGCCCATGAGGGCGCATACGCTTTCTTCGCCCACAGCTGCACAGTCATATACGATTCATGGGAATAAAGCGACAACCGCCTCAATGAGGAGGAAAGAACATGAAAAAGGGAATATTTGCAACGCTGCTTTTCGTGTGCATGGCGGTAGTGTTGATGCCAGCAGGATTTGCATTCGCAGACTCGGTTACCGCAGGGGCGTTTACCGTCACTTCCGATAGTACGTTGACTGAAGGTACCGACTATTCCTATTCAGACGGCACACTGACGATCTTGAGCGATAAGGAGGTGACGATAGCAAATACCAACCCCGAGGCTACAGGCGATTCAATCGCCGTTGCAGATGGCGTGAACGCAAACATCACCCTTGCGGGAGTCAACATTAGTACCGGCTGGTATGTTGCTGCATTTCGAATCGCCGACAACAGCACGGGAAATGTCACGATTACCCTGGCGGACGGCACCACCAACACACTAAGAAGTGGTAATAACTGTGCAGGCCTGCAAAAGAACGGCGTTACTAGTCCCGGCACGCTGACAATCACTGGCACGGGTGCACTGACTGTGCAAGGTGGCGATAGTGCTGCCGGTATCGGAGGGGGAAGGGGTAGCGCTACCGCAAACATCGAGATAGAAGGCGGCACGATTATCTCAACCGCTGGCAGTAGTGGAGCCGGTATCGGCAGCGGCATGGGAACTTGGGACACCGTCTCAAATATCAAGATTGCAGGCGGCACGGTAACCGCAAACGGCTCCTCCGGTGGAGCCGGGATCGGGGGGGGGGGCATTTCCAGG
>OGQN01000213.1_pt1 | contig 58220 bp, 83 predicted proteins | sample 1553231 | NCBI WGS metagenome assembly OGQN01 (sample SAMEA2579950, study PRJEB22360) | human gut metagenome | biome: human gut; feature: human-associated habitat; material: faeces | place: Denmark | collected 2008/2010 | reverse complement strand
CCTTGAAAATTCTCCGGGGGTCAAAATCCTGTCAAAATGGATTTTAGGTTAACGGCTTTACGCCCTCTCTATAAGAGATCTGGGTCTTCTTTTGTCGCACATAGAAGGACCCTCTTTCAGTTAAAGACTCCTTTCAGGGTTATTAAAACATACCTAGATCTCTTATAGAGAGTACGTAAAGTATTCAAAACCTTGGCAAAAGATATTAGAAAGGAGACGAAAGTATATGGGAAGAAGAGCGGCGACAGCTACTTCCGAAAAGAAGCACGCAAGGGTTCCTATGACTCCTGAAGACAGGGAACAGTACTTGATCAACCTTTCGCTCGATGCTGCTGAAAAGCAGTTACGTGAAGGTACAGCCTCATCTCAGGTTATTACGCATTTCTTAAAACTTGGATCTTCAAGAGAACTCCTCGAGCAGGAGAAGCTCAAAGAGGAAACAAAGCAGACACGTGCCAAAATCGACTCACTGGAAGCTTCTGCCAAGAGTGAAGAGAGGTACGCTGCGGCAATTGAAGCAATGCGTAGATACCAGGGCATTGAGAATGAGTAGTTCAAGTACTATGTCACGATCATATTTGGAAATGATTAAGTATTCTACATTTGAAGAACGTCTGCAATATTTAATGCTGTCTGGTTCAGTTGGGTATGAAACGTTTGGATATGATCGATGGGTTAATCAGGCATTATATACATCAAGAGAATGGAGAGAGTTTCGGAATAGAGTAATCATCAGAGATGATGGTTGCGATTTAGGTGTTGAAGGATACGAGATACAAACACGACCGTTGATACATCACATAAATCCAATTACCAAAGAGATGGTCCTTAACCGAGACCCAATGATATTCGATATGAACAACGTTGTGACGACAACCCATCAAACGCATAATGCCATACACTACGGGAACGATACAAATATTCGTAGTGGACCTGTAACAAGGAGACCAAATGATACATGCCCTTGGAAACATTGAGGAGGTATTCAATGGAAGAGAGCATTCTTAAGACGATCAAACAACTCATTGGATGTCCCGACGACTTCGAGCAGTTTGATTTGGATTTGATGATCCATATCAACTCAGCATTTGCAACTCTCACTCATATAGGAGTAGGACCAAAAGAAGGATATAGAATTACTGGACCCGACAATGTCTGGAGTGAATTCGAGACGGATGACCAGAAGTTAAGTTTGATAAAAGATTATGTGTACATTAAAACTCGTCTATTATTCGATCCGCCAACAACTGGTTCGTTAATGGATAGTTTGAAAGAGCAGCTCAAAGAAATGGAATGGAGATTGTACATACTGTATTATCCTATTTCGGAGGATGATGAGAAAGGAGAGAACAACGATGGCTAATTACTCAGCAAATGATGTCAGAGATTTCTTAGTCAATAATCATGAACTCTTAAACGATCATCTGGAACACTATGGATTACCAAGACGATCCGGAAGATACAAATGGGGATCTGGAAAAGACCCATATCAAAGTCTTAGATCATCAGCTAAAGCTGGTGAGAAGTTTATAAAAAGCTTTTCTAAAAAAAGTGGAGTTGAAAAACAAAATGTCAAACGAAGAGAAAGAACCAAAGCAGCCCAGATTGAGAAAAAGAAACAAAAAACTAAATACAGAAATGAAAAAGCATATGTAAAAACTTTATCTGATGAAGAGCTCAGACGAATAAATGCTCGAGATAGTATGGAAGCTACATACCTTAAAAATCATCCACAAAAACAGCCATTGCCAAAGAAGTTGGTTGATAAGGCCGTAAAGGATATTATCGTTCCAGCAGTTACAGAAGTCGTTAAAGAACAAGGGAAAGTTTATATTAAAGGCAAACTTAATGCTGCCGTCAAAGCTGAAACAAAGAAAACAAAGAAAAAGAAGTAGGTGATGTGAATGCTAAGCAATACGGCAACGCCTAGGTACTACGGGGAGTTCCGAGATAAAGTTCTGAACGGCGAGATTCCTGTTAACAGGGAGATCTCTATGGAGATGAACCGTATTGATTGGCTGATCGCTAACCCCGGTGTATACTATGACGACGAAGCTGTAGAAGGTTGGATTGCCTTCTGCGAATCTGAAATGGTCTTGACAGATGGATCAGACTTGGAATTGCTGGATTCATTTAAACTTTGGGGAGAGCAATTATTTGGTTGGTTCTATTACGTTGAGAAATCCGTATACGAACCAAACGCTTCTGGACGAGGCGGACATTTCGTAAGAAAATCTGTCAAAAAGCGTCTAGTCAACAAACAGTATCTTATCATTTCTCGAAGTAATGCAAAATCGTTATATGAAAGTTTAGTGCAAGCATATTTTCTGACAGTCGACACAACAACGACACGTCAGATTACGACGGCCCCAACAATGAAACAGGCTGAAGAGGTTACTAGTGCAATTAGTACTGCCATAGCCAGAGCGAAAGGGCCGTTGTTCCAGTTTCTAACTGAAGGTTCTATACAGAACACTACAGGTTCCAAAGCGAACCGTGTAAAGCTTGCATCAACCAAAAAAGGTATACAGAACTTTCTTACAAATTCGCTACTCGAGATAAGACCAATGAGTATTAACAAACTTCAGGGATTACGAGTAAAAGTAGCAACGGTTGACGAATGGCTCTCTGGTGAATTGAGAGAAGATCCAATTGGTGCGATCGAGCAGGGTGCAGCCAAAATAGATGGATATGTAATCTTAGCAGTAAGTTCGGAAGGTACCGTCCGTAATGGATGTGGAGATGCCATCAAAATGGAACTGATAGACATTCTCAAAGGTGAATACCAGAACTGGCATACTAGTATTTGGTATTACAGGCTTGACAGCGTAGAGGAAGTCGGAGACCCAGACATGTGGCCTAAGGCTAATCCTAACCTACCGATCACAGTCAGCTATGAAACAATCCAGCTAGATGTTGAACGAGCTGAGAAAGCACCTGCTACAAGAAATGATATTCTGGCAAAACGTTTCGGAATTCCTATGGAGGGATATACATATTATTTCTCTTATGAAGAAACACTCCCACACAGACCTAGAAGCTTTTGGAAAATGTCATGTGCAATGGGAGCCGACCTTTCCCAAGGTGATGACTTCTGCGCTTTCACATTCTTGTTCCCACTGCAAAACGGAATGTTCGGAGTAAAAGTTAGAAGTTATATAACTACACTTACCTTGAGTAAGTTGAACCTGGCCATGAGACAAAAGTATCAAGAGTTTATCGACGAAGGTACGCTTATGGTTATGGAGGGAAGTATTTTAGATGTCCAAGAAGTATACGAGGATCTTGACAAATTCATAATAGACGCTCAGTATGATGTTTGCGCATTGGGCTATGATCCATACAACGCAAAAGAGTTTATTGAAAGATGGGCTCAGGAGAATGGATCATTTGGAATTGAGAAAGTTCCACAGGGTGTTAGAACTGAAACGGTTCCTCTCGGAGAAATTAAGAAACTGTCAGAAAAGAGGATGCTGATATTTGACGAGTCTTTGATGAGTTTCTGTATGGGCCATTGCATAACATTGGAAGATACAAACGGAAACAGAAAGCTGTATAAGAAACGATACGAAGACAAAATTGATAACGTCTCAGCATTGATGGATGCGCTTGTTGCTTACAAAGTTAATAAAGATGCATTCGAATAGGAGTAATGGTTATGTATGTAAAAATAAAGAATAAGGACGGGACCATGTCACTGGTTCATTCTGACTTATGTGGTGACCATCTGGAACATTATGGACTGCCGAGACGGTCTGGCCGTTACAAGTATGGATCAGGAAAAGATCCGTATCAACATTCCGGAAGAAGAGCATCGCATCTGGAGTCAAAATCAGATCGGCTTGCGTCTAAGATGAAGAAACAAACTTCTCAGAAGACAAAGTCACGTATATCCAATTACGAACGAAAAGCTTCAGAAGCTATGGATAAAAGAGTCAAGTTCAAAGAAAAGGAAGAGGCAAAACGAGTCAAACGTGACCATGCTCTTACGGATATTGGATATACCGGAAATCTTCAAAAAGCTGAACGAGCTCGGAAGAAGGCAAACCGTTATGGAAAGAAAGCTGCTAAGTACACCAAGAAGGCTGAAGCCATCAAACGGCGTACAAACAAAACTGCAGAAAAGAAGAAAACGGTAGATGCTGAGTTAGCTTCTATCCGTGGTGCAAAATACGTTCAAAAACTTAAAAAGAAACAGAAAGGATGGTAATATGAGTAATTCTGTATATTACAAGGCCACCGATGAGGACGGAAACACTGTTCTCAGACATAGCTGGAAAAAGCACAAATACTTATACATTAAAAATGGTAAGTATGTCTACCCAGAAGACGTTAAAAAATCGTCTGTTCCATACAAAGGCCCAACATCAGCAATGCAGGCACAGAAAGCTCAGCATGAGAAGGATTTCCAGAAACGTGTTAGAGCTATGAATGCTAATACTGTAGCTAAGAAGAATGCTGACATGGTTAGAAAGAAACAGGAACAGCAGATGAAACAGATCGCTGCTAATGTTAAGAAACAGAACGCTCCTTCGACAAAAGTTAAGAAAGCAGCAAACTTCGCTAAAAAGGTAGCAACCAGAGATGCAGTTGCAAAGACAGTAGCAGCAAGATATCTTCTGGATAAAGCTTCAAAATCGCCAACAGCAAACGCTGCAAGGGCAAAAGCAAAGTCTGTAATTTCAAAGGGTGAGTACAAGGTTACCAGAGCTGGTAAGAAACTCTCTCGTGATATCAAGAAGTCAGGAGCATACAAGAAAGCAAGAAAAGCAACGTCGACTGCTAGGAGCCGTGCAATGACTTCTGCAGAAGCACGCAATAAGGCAAATTCTGTCAGATCAAAGGCAGAGTACAAAATTGAACGAGCCGGTCAGAAGCTTGTCAATGATGCTAAACCTTATGTAACATCGGCAAAGAAGAATGTTAACAAGGCATATAAGTCAGCTAAGAAAGAATACAATAGAGTTTCTAGAGATGCTAGCAAAGCTTACAAATCAGCTAAGAAGAAAGCTAAGAAAGTAAGCAGATCTTTCAATAAAGCTAAGCGAGCAGGCAAAGCTTATCTGAATTACCTTACTAAATAAGGAGATTACTTATGGGTTTTATGAACAGATTAAAGCATGGTTGGAATGCATTTATGAACAAAGATCCAACAGCGTATCAAAATGGAACTGGTCTTGGCGCAGTGAGCTATGACAATCCATCTCGTCCTAGACTTACGATGGGAAATGAGCGGTCAATCGTTACAACGATCTATAATAAGATATCCGTAGATGCCGCAGCAATTGACGTAGAACACGTCATGCTAGACGCAGACAAACGCTTTACTGACGACGTTGAGGATGGGCTTAACTACTGTTTAACAATGGAAGCCAATATTGATCAGACATCGCGAGCGTTTAAACAGGATATTTTCCTGAAACTTCTTGACGAAGGATGCGTTGCTATAGTTCCGATTGATACGACTATGGACCCTGTGCATGGCAACGTTTACGATATTCAGACGATGCGTACAGCAAAGATAATCAATTGGTATCCGCGCCATGTTAGAGTGCGAATCTACAATGACCACACTGGTGAATTCGAGGAAATGGACCTTCCAAAGAAAATGGTCGCGATCGTTGAAAATCCATTCTATGCAATTATGAATGCACAGAATTCAACGGCGCATCGACTGAAAAGAAAGCTTGCAATTCTCGATTTCATAGATGATCGAAGTGGATCTGATAAGCTTGATTTGATTATTCAGTTGCCATATACGATAAAGTCCGAAGCAAAAAGAGCTCAGGCTAAAGAACGTCGTAAAGAGCTTACTGAACAATTGGCAAGCTCGGAATATGGTATTGCGTATATAGATTCGACTGAACATGTCACTCAGTTGAATCGTTCAATTGAAAACAATTTGCTCAAGCAGGTAGAGTATTTCACGAATTTGTTATTCTCTCAGCTTGGAATGACGGTGGAGATTCTCAATGGCACAGCAGACGAGAATACAATGAATAACTACTACAATAGTATAGTTGAGCCAATACTTGCAGCAGTCATAGATGAGATGAATCGGAAGTTCTTAACAAAGACTGCTAGGACCAAAGGGCATGCAATTAAATATTTCAGAGATCCATTTAAATTGGTGTCTACTACGAATCTTGCAGAGCTTGCTGATAAGTTTACGAGAAACTGTATAATGACATCCAATGAATTCAGGCAAGTAATTGGATTAAGGCCAGTGGATGATCCTAAGGCAGATACGCTGACGAACAATAATATTTCGGCGTCGAACACTGAATTGGATCAGATGTATAATACAAATTCTGCTGACGAGGAAACAGAAGAACAATAAAGGAGGAATTCAAAATGGGAGCTAAACGCTCAAAGTATGCCGATTGCGACTTTAAGGGCTGGGCTACAAAGTTTGGTATCCTTTGCGCTGATGGAAGAATTATTCAGCATGGTGCTTTTGATGATATTGATGGCACTAAAGTTCCATTAGTGTATAACCATGATCACGGCAACATTAATAGCGTGCTTGGGCATGCTTATATGGAATGCCGAAAAGATGGTGTTTATGCATACGGATATTTCAACGGTTCAGACAATGGTCAAATCGCGAAAGATGCTGTTCAGCACGGAGATATGGATTCGCTTAGCATTTGGGCTAATCATCTTCAGCAGCGTGGGCCATATGTTCAGCATGGTGAAATTAAAGAACTTAGCCTTGTTCTTGCAGGAGCAAATCCAGGAGCATACATTGAAGATGTTGCCTTAGCACATGGCGACACAATTGACAACGATGATTATGAGGCATATATTTATTCGGGAGAGTATCTTGAGATTATGCACTCAGATGAGAAAGGAGAAGACGAAGTGGCTAATAAGAGCATTCAGGATGTCGTTGATACAATGACGCCAGAACAGAAGGATGCTTTCTACATGGCTGTAGGAAGTGCATTAGCAGAAGATCCTAACGCTCTCGAAGACGAAGATGAATACGAGGACGAGGATGAAGATGAAGAGGATGAAGAGGACGTCGAAGATCATGACAAAGATGATGACGATTCCGAAGAATATGAAGAGGAGGATGACGACGACATGGGTGCAATCGCACATAACTTATTTGAAGGCAACAATACAGACAACGGAGACGTTCTGTCCCACAGCGAAATGCAGGAGATTATCGAGGACGGTAAGAGATATGGCTCTATGAAAGAATCATTCCTTGCTCATGGTATTACAAATATTGAGTACCTGTTCCCGGATGCCAAAAATTTAAACACACCACCTGAGTTCATTGCAAGAGACCAGGGATGGGTAACCGAAGTAATGAACGGTGTACATCACACGCCATTCTCAAGAATCAAATCTACATTTGCAGACCTGCGTGAGGATGAAGCCCGTGCAAGAGGTTACATCAAAGGTAAGCTGAAGAAGGAGGAAGTATTCTCATTACTGAAGAGAACAACCACCCCGCAGACAATCTACAAGAAACAGAAGATCGATCGTGATGATGTAATTGATATTACAGATTTCGACATAATCGTTTGGCTGAAAGCAGAAATGAGAATGATGCTGAACGAGGAAATCGCAAGAGCAGTCCTGGTCGGCGACGGGCGGCTTACGTCCAGTGACGATCACATCAAAGAGGACAACATTCGTCCAATTTGGAAAGATGCCGATCTCTACACAATTAAGTATCCTATTGCAATTACAAAAGAAACAACCGCAGCTGAGAAGGCTACAGCATTTATCGAGGCCTGTGTAAGAGCACGTATCGACTACAAGGGTTCTGGCAATCCGAAGCTATTCGCTCCAGAGTCAATCATTACTGAGTGCTTGCTGCTGAAAGATAAGAACGGCCGTATCATCTATGACAACATTGACAAGCTGGCTACAGCATGCCGTGTATCTAAGATCGTATCCGTTCCGGTTATGGAAGGTCTTACTCGTGTGGACAAGACTGACACATTAGCTCTTCAGGGTATTATCGTAAACCTGCAGGATTATAACATCGGTGCAGACAAGGGCGGAGCTATCAACATGTTCGATGACTTTGACATTGATTACAACGCTCAGAAGTATCTTATCGAGACACGTATCTCTGGTGCGTTAATCAAGCCATTATCAGCTATTGCAATCGAGACAAAGATCCCAACAGCAGATCTTAGCAAGACAGTTTCTGGCCAGAGCGGCAACTAATCAAAATGGGAGGAAATGATCGTGAATAGATGGTGCGGTAAGATCGGCTTTGCAGAACAAGTGGAAACAGCCCAATCAGTTTGGACTGAGGAAATAACCGAGCGTACATATAGAGGAGATATTCTTCGTAATACGAGACGTCTTCAGGATTCGCAGCAGATCAATAGCAATATTTCAATCTCTAATCAGATAAGTGTAGTCGGCGATGCCTATATACGCGATCATTTCATTAACATGAGATGGATTGAGTTTATGGGGGCTAAGTGGAAGGCAACAGAAGTTGATGCTTCGCAGGCCCCTAGACTTATAATAACGTTGGGAGAGCTGTGGAATGAGGACGAGACTTGACTTTGATAGATATTTAAAAGATATCGTTGGAGAGGGTGTCAATGTATATTTCCAGCCCCCTTCTAATGTATCCGGTGCTGGGCAAAAAGTTATAAAAAACATAAAATACCCAGCTATAATATATTCTGTTGATGATTATAATATTCGATCGGCAGATAATAAAAATTATAGCGTTGATAAAGAATACGCAGTAGAAGTGGTAACTAAAGACCCGGATAGTACATTGATTGATAAGATAGTGGAGATGCCCACTGCGAGATTCAATAGATCTTACTTATCAGATGGCATGTATCATTCGGTCTTTGTAATTATATTTTAAAGGAGGAAAACATGTCTAAATTAACATGGGACAAAACCGGAGAACGTAAATACGAAACCGGTGTAGATCATGGCGTTATTTACCCGGTTATTGACGGAGAATATGGCGCTGGTTCTGCGTGGAATGGTCTTACCGCAGTTACAGAATCTCCATCTGGAGCAGAAGCATCTGCTGTATATGCTGATAACATGAAGTATCTTAGCCTCATGTCAGCAGAAGAGTTTGGAGCTACAATCGAAGCTTATACTTATCCAGAAGCATTTGACAGGTGCAACGGTACAGCCGAGATTAGTAAGGGAGTTACTATCGGCCAGCAGAACAGAGATACATTCGGCTTCTCTTATCGTACCCTGATCGGTAATGATGTAAAGAGTAATGATTATGGCTACAAGATTCATATCATTTACGGAGCTAAGGCTTCTCCATCTGAGAAAGGCTTCCAGACAGTAAATGATTCACCAGAGGCAATTTCGTTCAGTTGGGAATTATCAACAACCCCAGTTACAGTTGACGGATTCAAGCCTACTGCTCATCTCGAGATTGATTCCACAAAGATCGAAGCTACCAAGATGAAGAAGATTGAGGATGCTTTATACGGCACAGAAAGTACAGAAGCTAAGTTGCTGCTTCCGGATGAGATCATTAACCTTTTAAAATAACAGACCCGTCACTGGACGTCTCTGCAACTCCTATTACAGGAGAAGACGACCTGCTTGGAAAGAAGGCAGCTGACCTTCAGTCCAATATCAAGGTCAATGAGAGTACTGGAGTAATTTCTGGTGCTCTTAACTACGTGACGGGCTATACAGGATTCAGCAGTAAAGTCGACGAACAGAGTGGTAATTACATCGCTCTTGATATTGCTCCAAAGAGTGGTTTCCCTGAATCATTAACAGTTGAAGTTAAGGGCGGAACATCTGGTCCATCTAAACTTCTCCAGTCTGATCATCAGGCAGTTCTTAAGATCAAGGACACTAATAAGCAGTCCATCTTGATTAAAGCAACTAACAAAGGCGCGACAGAAACAAAAGAATACTTACTTACAGGTGTAACACTTAAAACAGAATAAAGTTTTTCCTAGTCTGCTGAAATATGCAGACTGGGATTTTTAAGAATGAAAGGAGATTAAATTATGTTTATCAAAACTATTAATTACAAGGACTTTGACGGAAATGAGAGATCTGAAGATTTCTACTTCAATCTTACTCAGAGTGAAATTTTAAAATTGGAAACAAGCCTTAACGGGGGCTTAACATCATATATGAGCCTTATGGTGCAGAAACAGTCTCAGCCGGATATCATGAATATTTTTGAGAAGATTATTGACGCATCTTACGGAATCAAATCTCTTGACGGCCGTACATTTACAAAGACTCCTGAAGCACTGGCAGAGTTCAAGGCTACTGCAGCATATGACAAGTTCTTTATGGAAATTTGTATGGACGAAGCAAAAGCTTCCGAGTTTCTGCTTAATATCATGCCTGACGATGTAAATGACAAGATCAAGAAAGCAGCGGAATCCGGAGTCTATGACGATGCTACATTAAGCGATGCTCAGAGAAAAGCGATCTCAGCAGCAATGGCGGAAGTAGCAGGATCTGTGGCTGCAACTGATGATGCTGTGAAAGAAGGAAACTAAGGAGATAATTATGCTCGAATTAATTCTTCCCGGATATGAGCCGTTTGATCAAGAAACTCAAACTTTTGGAAAGGTTGTAAAACCTACTAAGATTAAGCTCGAGCATTCCCTAATAGCAATTTCAAAATGGGAGCAAGTATGGCATAAACCATTATTGAAATCTATGGATGAGGGAACTCTAACCGACGAAGAGTTTCTTGATTATATGTACTGTATGATAGTTGGGTCTTTTGATAAGGTTGAGTTTTTTAAGCGACTTGATGATAGTTTACTTAAAAAAATAATTGACTATATCGATGACCCAGCTACAGCATCTAGGGTTTTTACAATTGGTGATGACGATAAAGGGAAACCGGAGACATTAACAAGTGAGCTAATATATGCTTACTTGGCTATGGCTAGAATACCATTTGATCCCTGTGAGAAATGGAATATTAGACGCGTTTTTATGCTCATAGAGTTGTACGCGGTAAAAACAAATCCTCCTAAGAAAATGACCAATGAAGAAATCCGTAGATGGCAAAAGAAAGAAAATGAACGAAGAAAAAAAGAATTACATACAAAGGGGTGATAATATGGCCAGAACGCGAAAAGCGGCTGTTAACCTTATTAATTCTTGGGTTGGCAAAAACGAAAAAGATGGATCTTATAAATCCATTCTTGATATTTACAACAAACAGAAAACAAAACCAAGAGGCGTCACTATGAAACCTGGAATGGCATGGTGCGCTACGACTTGGTCTGCAGTAGCAATTGCCCTTGGATACACTGATATTATGCCTGTTGAGTGCAGTTGTTTCTACCTTATTAAAAGGGCACAGAAAATGGGTTGCTGGAAAGAGAATGATAACTACATTCCTAAAATTGGAGATGCTTGTCTTTATGATTGGCAGGACAATGGGGTCGGAGACAACAAAGGAACTCCAAAACATGTAGGAATGGTTACCTATGTTAACAAGAGTGAAGGGTACTTTGTCGTAACAGAAGGCAACTATAAGGATTCTGTTAAGAAGAGAACGGTCAGCATCAATGGTAAATTCATAAGAGGATTTATCACACCAAAATACGATGTGGATCAGCCAAAGATTAGCACTAGCACTCATCACCATGTTGGTAAAGATGTTAAAACAGTAGCAAGAGAAGTGATTGCTGGTCAATGGGGAGAAGATTACAAATCGAATCTTAAAGCAAAGCATTACAATGTTACAGCGGTTACAAAAGAAGTAAACGCAGTAATCAACACTCCGTGTGGTCTGGCTACTACTACATGTTCGGCAGCTTATGTGAGCGATTCTTATAAGAAGGCTTATAAAACTTCTAATAAAACACCTATGCGCATTGATGCCGGATGGAACAAAAAGCTAATGGTTGAGATTCCTGCTGGAAGAAAGGTTGAGTGCTACGGATATTTCAACAAGTACAAAAAGTCGGTATGGTTACTGTGTGTGGTAACTATTAAGGGAAAGAAGTATACAGGATTTGTAGAACGTTCTACATTAGTGGAATAAAGGAGAATGACATGATCAGATGCAAACTTGAGGGCAATTTTAAAAAGCTCGATAATTATTTCGAAAAGCTTTTGGAAGGCGTTAACGTCGGTATATTAAATAAGTACGGACGTGAAGGCGTAGCCGCCCTCAAGGCTGCAACTCCTGTTGATACCGGAGTAACAGCTGCATCATGGTATTATGAAATAGTTCGCGATAACGGATCTATAAGTTTAGTGTTTAAAAATTCTAATGTAGTGAACCATGTGAATATAGCTATTATTCTACAATATGGACATGGAACTAGAAATGGTGGATATGTTCAGGGGGTTGACTATATTAACCCGGCTTTAAAACTGGTATTTGATAGGCTAGCTAAAGATGCTTGGAAGGAGGTCACTGGATAATGGGTAAAGTTGTTGAAGACGACGTTGTTCGAATGCAATTTGAGAATGGACAATTCGAGAAAAAAATTCGTCAAAGTCAAAAATCTATAGAAGCTCTTAAGAAAAGCATCGACTTTAGTGAGTCTGGAAAGAGTCTTGCTAAATTTCAAAATGAGACTAAAAAGTTCAACATGGACGGAATGGGCAGAGCGGTAGAAGCAGTTCAAGTCAAATTCTCAGCTATGGATACCGTAGTTATGAGTGTGTTGAATCGACTTACAAATGCAGCTGTTGACGCAGGTAAAAAAATAGTATCGGCTTTAGCTTTTGATGGTATGTCCGATGGTTGGAACGAATATAAATTAAAGATGAACTCTATTCAGACAATTATTATGTCCACTGGAGAAAGTTTGTCTACGGTGAATAAGTATCTTGACGAACTTAATACGTACTCGGATAGAACTATTTATTCGTTCTCAGACATGACTGCAAATATTGGAAAGTTTACGAATGCTGGTGTTGGGTTAAAAGACGCAGTTGCGGCAATCAAAGGTGTATCAAACGAAGCAGCAATTTCTGGTGCAAATGCAGAACAGGCGTCCCACGCAATGTATAACTTTGCTCAGGCATTATCGGCTGGATACGTAAAACTTATCGACTGGAAATCAATCGAAGTTGCGAATATGGCTACAATGGATTTCAAACAGAACTTGCTTGATACTGCCGTTGCTCTAGGTACAGTCGTCAAAAAGGGCGAGGACTATTATACAACAACTACGAATGCTAAAGGAGCTACATCCGACGCATTTAATGCTACAAAGAACTGGAATGATAACCTTCAGTATCAGTGGATGACTACCGATGTTCTTGTTCAGACGCTTAGCAAATATACCGATGAAACAACAGAACTTGGTCAAAAAGCATATGCTGCGGCTTCAGAATTTAAAGATGCTGGGCAGATGTTCGCAGCTTGGAAAGAAGCTATCGGTTCTGGATGGGAACATACATGGGAAACGATATTTGGTAACTTCGAAGAATCTAAAAAACTTTGGGGCTTCTTAGACAATATAATCGGTAACTACATCGTAAAAACATTTGCCGCTAAGAATGCTACTCTAGATGCTTGGAAGAAAATGGGTGGACGAAATTCTTTAATGCGTTCATTTGTTAATGTAATGGCAGCCGCGGTAGGAGTATTGGATACCTTTAGAGTTGCTTATAGGGCTATATTCCCAGAAAAGAATGCAAAAGAAATAAAGAGTATAACTGATGCATTCGAAGTCTTTACTAAGAAACTGATAATGTCTAGGGATAAAGTCGATAAATTATATCGAACTTTAAAGGGCCTGTTTACAATTGTAAAAATTGTTAAAAATGTTCTTGGCGTAGGACTTAAAATCTCTTTACAGATTATTTCTAAATTATTGGGAGTATCTGTAAATAGTGTACTTGATCTTACTGCAGTTCTCGGTGATGGAATCGTTCAATTTGACAAGTTTGCGAAGGTATCTGATGTAGTGGCCAAAGGCGTTAATCTGATATCATCAGCAATAGCGTTTTCAATCAAAAACATTGAGTATTTCGCAAAAGCGATATGGAATTGGAAAGGTACACAGGAAGTAATAAAACTGTTAGACGAATTAATAGTTAAAACACTGTGGCCAGATATAAAAGACTTTGGCGAAAATGCAGGAAAACTGATTGATGAGTTTATCGATCATTGTAAAGAAGTTGGGCATATAGATTTCAAAGCTTTATTCAGTACTATCCTTGGAATAGGAGCGGTTGCCAAAGAGAGTTTTGGTGGAGCAGGAGATTCGATAGATTCTTTTACTTCGAAATTATATTCTCTTAGGTCTAAGATAACAGGATATTTTAAAGGTTGGACCGATCAGGCAGACGGATTTAAGAAAACGATGATTGATACATTTAATGGTGTATTTTCTTTCGTTGAAGACAAATCTGGAAAGGTTAATACAGCTAACATCTTAACCATATTGTTAGGAGGGGTTTCTGTAAAGGCCCTTTATAATCTCTCCAAGTTATTATCAGTGCTTACCGACAGGTTCGGTGGTTTATTTGCCTTGCCAGCAGCGATTGGTAATAGTTTTATTAAGCTTATGAACCAGGGAGCTTTAACACTTAAAACCTGGCAAGACTCAATCAAAGCTGATATAGTTATTAAGATAGCGAAAGCAATCGCTATATTGGTTGGGTCTATAGCTTTACTTACTGTGTTACCTCAGGATCGAATCGAAGGCGCTGTTGTCTTGATAGGCATATTGGGAGCAGCGTTAACAGCATTTGCTTATACAATTGGTTCTATTTCAACAGAAAAGTTAGCAAAAGGATTCTCCGGAGTTTCGGCCATGGTCATTTCTATTGCTGGAAGTATTTTACTAATGACTGTTGCACTTGAGAAACTTCAAAATGTGACCATTAACAAGTCTATGGCTATTAACATTGGAGTAATTACTGGTTTGGTTGGAGTAATTACTATATGTTCTGGAGCATTAACTAAATATACAATGGGCGCTGATTCCAAATTAGCAGCTGCTGGAGCTCTTCAAATTGTATCTTTAGCAGCCTCTCTGCTACTGATGGTTAAAGCTATAAAAGGGTTGTCTAATTATAATATTGAAGATGCTGGAAGCACTATTGGTGCTTTAGTATTGGCTGTTGGATCGTTATCGGTTCTTATGATTGCTGTTGGAAAAGCGAATGGTTTAGGCGGAGCTAGAGGAGCGCTTACATTGTTAAGTTCCGTAGTGGCAATATATGGATTAGCAAAAGCAATGTCTAAAATTTCCAAGATGGACTTTAGTTCCATGAAAAAAGGATGGAAACAATTTGCAGCGGTATTCGGAACAATGATGCTGCTATTTAAAGCATCTGCTAAAGCTGGACCAAATGCTGCAAAAGCAGGTGTTCTGCTCCTTAGTTTTACAGTTAGTCTACATGTTTTATTAAAAGCATTCGAAAAGCTTCAAAGGTACGACCTTAAAACAACTGCAAAATGTATAGCTGATCTGATAGCTTTAATGATTCCTATTGGTACTCTAATAAAAGCTTCAGCTAAAGCTGGTCAATATGCTGCTAGAGCCGGTGTGATGATGGTAACGGTTGCTGGATCTATATTGATATTGACTGCAGCTATTGCCGTATTATCCGGTCTTGACCAGTCAAAAATGGCAGGAGCGACCGCAGCTGTTGATTCCATAATCTTATGCATGTCAGCCATGATCAAAGCTGGCGATGTATCAATTGATGCTAAGAAGTCTGTAATAGTCGCTGCTTTAGTCGTTGGCGAAATAGCCGGAGTTATTGCTTTATTAGCCCAGCTAGATCCAACTGGAGTTATAGCAGGATCAGCAGCAATATCATTGCTTTTAGGTGTATTTACATTATGTTTAAAAGGATTCTCTGGCATCGAAAAAGTACAGCCTAGTGTTCTTTTAGCTGGTGTAGTTCTTTTGGAAATCGCCGGAGTCATTGCGCTGCTAGCTCAATTAGATTGGAAACGATCGTTAGCAGCGTCAGCCGGATTAAGTATGGTTCTATTATCTGTATCGGCATCTATGCTAATATTGCAAGCCATTCCATTTCCTGGAGCCGTATCTGCATTAGAGAGTTTCTCTATATTTGTCGCTGGACTCGCAGCGATTATAGCTATACTAGGAGGTCTTAATAAGATACCTGGATTCCAGGATTTCATGAATGGTGGAGTTCAGATAATGGAACTTCTAGGCGAAGGCTTAGGAAAATTAGTCGGCGGAATTATATCCGGTGTTGGCCAGGGAATCACAGATGGATTGCCACAAATAGCTACAAATCTATCGGACTTTGCAAATAATCTGCAGCCATTCTTATCCACGATGGGTAATGTAAATCCAGAGATAGGATCGTCTATGTCTGTGCTAGCAGGATGCATTGTTAAAATAGCTGGAGCAGAGATTGTAAATGCCATTTCTACTTTTGTAAACCTTGGAAAAGATCCAATTCAGAAATTTGCTTACCAACTTCAGTACCTTGGCGCTGGTATGAAATCATATGGTGATCAAGTAGCGAATGTTAATCCAGCGACGGTTAAAGGTACTGCTATAGCAGCTAAAACTTTAGTTGACTTAGCTAAAGCTATACCAGCGGCTGGTGGATTAGCACAGTTATTGACAGGAACAAAAGACTTGGCCACTTTTGGATTATCTCTTATACCATTTGGAGCAGCGTTTGCGATGTATTCTACGGAGGTTGCAAATGTCAATACTGGTGTTATAAAAGGAACATCTGCTGCAGCTCAGACCTTGACAGATTTGGCAAATGCTATACCTGAAGCTGGTGGATTAAAACAGCTATTAACTGGATCTAAAAGCTTAGCAAGATTTGGATTATCTCTTATACCATTTGGAGCAGCGTTTGCAGCATATTCAAAACTTGTTGCTGGTGTTAACACGGAGACAATAAATGCTACATCTGCCGCAGCTATGACTATAACAGAATTTGCAAACTCTATTCCTCAATTGGATGGTATGAAAGAATGGTTTGTCGGTGGTTCTGAAGATTTAGGAACTTTCGGTAAGAGTATGGTCTCATTTGGTAAGTCATTTGCTAAATACTCTGACACTGTATCTAAAGTTGATACTGAATCGATAAAGGCAACGTCATCGGCAGCAATGACAATTACAAAATTAGCAGGAACGATACCGAGTTTGGATGGTATGAAAGAATGGTTTGTCGGAGGTTCTCAGGACTTAGGAACTTTCGGCAAGAGTATGGTCTCATTTGGTAAGTCGTTTGCTAAATACTCTAAAACAGTATCCGGAATCGACACCTCAACTATAACGGCTACATCGGCTGCTGCTACATCTGTTGCAAAATTGAATGATGATTTGCCAGAAGCAACTTCTGCTAAGAGTATACTCTTTGGCGGGAACAAGGAGAGCTTAAAGAAATTCGGAAAGAATCTTGTATCGTTTGGCGAGAGTTTTGTCAGCTTCTCAACTACAATAAAGGGAGCTGACACATCTAATGCTGGAACTATCGCTAAGCAATTGTCCGATTTCATCAATTCTCTGAACGGTGTTAAGGGTGGACTGGACAAGAAAGTCAAGGATATGAACAAAGCATTTAAGGCTTTGGGTAAGACTTCTCTAAAATCCGTACAGAATGGATTTGAATCAAAATCGGGGGACTTTGAAAAGGTTGGCTCTAAGGTTGTTGGGTGGATTTCCACTGGAATGAAAAATAACAGCGAAGATATGAAGTCTCCGTCATCAAGCGTAGCTAAGAAGTTCTTGAAATACGTCACTGATGCATTTAAATCGGATACAGATACTACCGATGGATTTAATTCAGTGGTAAATAGCGCTCTTAGTACCGCTAATAGCACATTCAAGGATTATAATTCAAAATTCAAAGATGCTGGTTCATCACTGGCCAAGAATCTTGCTAGCGGCATGAGATCTAATTCTAAAGATTTTAGTACAGCTGGAGCTAACGCGGCTATAGGATTTATGAGCGGGGCGAAGAACAAGAGTTCGGATGTATACTCTACCGGAGTTTCCTTAGGAAATCAATTACTTAAGGGCATGAAGAGTAAGAAATCTCTTGACGAGCATTCTCCTTCTAAGAAAACCAATAAAGTTGGTGTTTACGCTGGAGAAGGTCTTGTTAAAGGTGTTAAATCAACGGCTGGAGACATTGAACTTGCCGGTATTGACGCTGGAAGAGGGGCTTTGCTAGGTGCAGGAAAAGGTATAAAGGATGGCGCTAAGAAAGCAGAAAAAGCAGTTAGCGGATACGTTAAGGGGATAAAGAAATCGATTACTAAATCAGTTGGGAATTCCGACGTTGACAAGATCATGAACACTGTAAATGGTATTCTTAATTCCGGTAACAGTACATTCTCTGATCAAATGGATAAAACGACAAAAGATATTATCAAAAATGCTAACAAAACTGGAGCTGGCGTAACTAGCGCATACGATGCAACTTCTAAGAAGATCGCAAGTAAGTCTAAAAAGAACAGTAAGAAAGCAAAGATAAAGATGACCAAAATCATTAAGGTCGCTTATCAGTTTGGAAAGACTTTCGATAAGGCTGTAAGCTCATTCAATAAAACCCCGTATGAGACGATTACTAAAATTTCTAAGAGTTTAGGAAAAGAGCTGCTTAAGACAACACCGAAACTTAAGACGATTAGCAAAGCTACTAAAACAGCCGAAAAAACTATCAAGAATTTTGCTATTGCCTTGTATAAGGAATCGGATCAGTATAAGGAAGACACTAAGTCCGTTAAGCAGCACGAAGCAGTTTTGAAGAAACTTCTTAAAACACAGGATCGTTTGAAGAAGGGCCTCAGCGCATCAGGTAAGAAGCTTAATAAAAAGAATCTTAATTCAGCCATTAAGGAAAATAACACAGCAATCAAAAATGCTGCAAAACAGCTGAAAGAAGATCAAAAGACTATCCAGTCTAATATTAACTCGACATTCGAAGAATACAGGAACAATATCATTAACTCGATAAAGGAATATACTAAGTTTACGAATATTGCATTCGATAACTCTAGGAACATATTCTCCGAATTCTCTGATTCTATGGACGATGAGATGAGTACAGTTCTTAAGAACATGGAAAGTCAGGTTGATGGTTATCAGGAGATGAAGGATAACCTTGCGAAATTATCCAAGAATGGTCTTAGTAAAGGACTTATTGATACTCTTAAAGGTATGGGAGAATCTGGTTATGCATACATAAAATTATTTGCAAATGCTTCAAAAGAAGAAATCGACAGAGCGAACAAAGCGTATGCAGAAGCCAGCAAACAAACGAAAGAAGATATTATAGCTTCTTATAAGCAGACTTATCAAGATGCTGTTAAGTGGAAGAATTCTATTAAGAAGATGCTTAATCAGGGTTGGGATATTCGCCTAGTTCAGGAATTGGTTGATGAAGGTCCTGGAAACCTTAGTAAAGTATTGGAAATGCTTACCTTTTCAGATGAAGAACGTAAAGAAATAAACAATGTGTATGTTAAGAATCTCAAACTTCAGAAATCTGGAGCTGATGATATTATCAAGTCATTTTCTTTGAAGAAAGAGAAAGAAGCGGCCAAGAAGAAAGCAAAGAAAGCTGTTAAGAAAACAGTAAAAGAGGTTAAGAAAGACGTAAAAGAAATTCCTAATGCTGTTTCAGAAGCAGCTAAGGAAATGGAGAAAAACCTCAAGAAGATAAATAGTGATTGGGACGATGCAAAGAAGAAAATTGAAGATACTGCAAAGGCTATGGCAGAATCTGTAAAGAGCAGTCTCGATAGCTTTACGTCATTTGCAAATTTCGACATTTCAAGTTCTACGGATTACTTTACCAGATATGAAGAAGTCGTTAATGATCTTGGCAATGATACCATCATAGACCGTATGTGGTCTCAGGTTAATGCTGAAAAGAGAGTTATCGAAGGTATCGAGAAACTACGAAAGATGAATTTCGCAGATGGGCTCCTTGACTATCTTAAAAGTCTAGGAACGCAAGCAATACCATATATCGAAGGATTCAGACTTGCTACGGCTGATCAGATTGAACGAACAAATGCAGTATTCAAAGAGAAGATGCAAATGACTAAAGATCAGATATTACAGCAGGCAAAAGATAATATGGAATCTGTTAAGAAATGGCGAGACGAAATTGTAGTGCTATCGAAAGATCTAGATCCTAGATTACTTCAAGAGTTAATCAACAAAGGATTAGATGGCGCAGATATTGTTGACGCGTATTTTCAAATGACACCTGAAGAAAAGAAACAGATAAATCAGTATTACAAAGACACACTGTCTATGAACGAAGAAGTTTCTAAAGAAGTATCAGACTCATACAAAGAAGCAGGTTTAGGAGCTGTTAATTCTATGTATCAAGGAATGATTGATGCCGCTACCGGTAAAGCCACCTCTTCTAAGAAAGGATCATCTAGAAATCTAAAAGGGTCTGCAGCGACAAAGACAGTTAATGCAGTTGCTAAGTCATTTGGCGAAGCACTTAACACAAATACGTCATTTAAGTCTTCTGGCAAGAAAGCTGGAGGACAATTTAAAGCTGGAATTGACTCTACTGCAGACAGCGTTGCAAAGTCAGCAAAGAAATCTGCTAAGAACGCTTGCTCTACTTTCACGAATTATGTAGAGATAAACTTCAAGAAAGCTTTTAAATCTGCTGGAGAATCTATGGGTACGCGCTTTGCTATCGGACTCTCATCTTCATCAGTATTGTCAATTGTAGAAGCCTCTTGTAAAGCTGTAGTCAATAAAGCGTTGTCTGAATTTGGAAAAGGCAGTGGAAAAGCTGGATCAAAAGGAACTTCACTCGGTAATTCATTCGCTAACGGAATAAAAGGTGCAATACCTTCAGCTGTAAGTGCTGCTCAAGCTTTAGTAGATGCCGTAAACGCTGTATTATCGACGATAAGAATGCCTACGTTATCTGCTAATGTAAATACGTCAAATCTTTCAAGTATAGTATCCGGTACAGTGGCAACAGCAACAGGATCTTCTGCAGCTGGAACTAGCGCTGGTTTGGCATTTTCTATAGCTAGTGGAATAGCCGGAAGTGTGTTTGGCAAAGGTAGCGGTCTTAGCAAAGCCTTAGCGGCATTGCAGAACGGTGGAAGGGGTAAAACTGGTCGCACTCTAAGAGGATCTAGTACCAATGTAACTAATAACTACACATTCAATCAGACAAACAATTCTCCTGTTGCATTATCTAATACAGAGATATATCGACAGACAAAGAATCAGTTTAGTCAGTTAAAGGGGGCTCTTAAATGATAAAGAAAGTAATTGTTACTAATTATTTAGGGGAATCCCTAGAAATGGAATTAGCTAGGCCTGAGGTTTCGGGTCTAGCTATAACAAACATCGATGGATTAGGACCTGTGAAGGCCACTATCAACACTAGTGAGATAGCAACCGGTGACGGAGCATTATACAATAGTGCTAAGCTTGAAACTAGAAACATTGTTATGGATCTGGACTTTAGATTCGGAACAGACATCGAAACTATTAGGCATACTACATATAAGTATTTCCCTATCAAGAGATATATCACGCTGACATTTGTAACGGATCAGAGATCTCTTGACGCTTTTGGTTACGTCGAGTCAAATGAACCTGCAATATTCCAGGAACACGAAGCAACTCAGATTTCCGTAATTTGTCCAGATCCATACTTTTATGCAACTAATGGAAAGACGCTTACATTATTTAGTGGCGTAAATCCTAAATTTGAATTTCCATTTGAAAACAACTCGTTAACTGAAAAGCTCATAAACTTCGGTGATATTGTGCATATGTACGAGAATATAGTAACGTACAAAGGAGATGCTTCGGTTGGCATAATAATAACGATTCATGCATTAGATACGGTAAAAGATATCGTAATCTATAATGCTAGAACTCGTGAAGTTATGAGGATAAATACTGACTTTATACAGACCTTAACTGGACAAGCATATGGTGCTGGAGATGATATTATCATTAACACTAAGCGAGGAGAAAAGTCAGTTACATTATTGAGAGCTGGACTGACAACAAATATTCTAAACTGCCTAGGCAAAGGATCTAGTTGGTTTCAGCTGTCAAAAGGAGATAACATCTTCATTTACAATGCTACAGAAGGCGCAATGAGTATTCAGTTCAAGATCGAAAACGACACAATTTATGAAGGGGTATAATTTATGGAAGCTACAATATTAAACTCAAGGTTTGAAAAAGTAGCCATCATTGACAGGTTCAAGTCCTTCATTTGGACTGATCGATATCAAGAGAATGGGGACTTTGAACTTTACCTCACTTTTGATATGGATGGAGTATTCCCTTATCTAGTCAACGACTACTATCTTCAAAATGATAATTCAGTTCATATGATGATTATTCAGGGAATGCTTCTAGAAACAAATGCTACAGAAGGACCTACAATCAAGTTAATAGGCTACTCTCTTGAGAGCTTATTAAAGCGTAGAATAATATGGGATAACACTACCCTGAGTGGCAATTTCCAAGATGGAATACAAAAGCTTATAAATGATGCTATTATAGCACCGTCAAAATCAGAAAGGAAGATTTCTAACTTTGTATTCAAGAAAAGTACAGACAGTAGAATAACCGCTCTAACAATCGACGCTAAGTATGAGCAGCATGAAAACTTATACGAGGCAATAAACTCGCTTTGTGTCGAGAAGCAAATAGGGTTTAAAATTACATTGAATGAAAATAAACAATTCGAGTTTGAGCTGTACAAAGGTATTGATAGATCTTATGCACAGCAATTAACTCCATACGTTGTATTCAGTCCGTCATTTGAAAACTTAAATAACACATCTTATCTTGACAGTAAAGAAGATTACGCGAATGTGGCGTTAACTGTTGGAGAGGATGGAGATACACAGACGTTATCAGGGAATCCATTGAAGATTACTAAAGAGGTAACTAGGGACGGCGAATCTCAGGAACAATTAAGTGGTATGCATCGATGTGAGATATATGTTGACGCTGGGTCAATTACTTCTGAGGATGAGGATCATAAAATGAGTGACGCCGAACGACAGAAAGTGGTTGCACAAAAGGGTAAAGAGGCTCTAGCTGAAAAACCGTATACAATATCTATGGACGGAGACGTTGATCCTCATACTATGTTCGTGTATGGACGAGATTTCAAAATGGGGGATATAGTACAGATAGAAAACGACTATGGTATTAAAGGGACATCAACCGTGTCGGAATTCATAATGTCCCAAGATTCTAGTGGGGAAACTTCATACCCTACTTTTACAGACTTTGTAAGTGCCGATGATAACCGAATACCAGTCGGCTCTTAAAAAATAAGATAAAGGAGGAAAAATATGAGTTTTGCATCTGGATTTTTTAATTCCGTAGATCATGATAGATTATATGATGCTACCGACATTTCAAGATTATTTGATGGTTTAATTCGAGATGGAATTTTTGCATCTATTGGTGACTGTATGGTCGTTAAGCAAAGCAACCAGATGAACGTAACAGTTGGAACTGGAAGAGCATGGTTTAATCATACTTGGAGTTACAATGATGCACTTTACCCAGTGACTATTCCACTGTCAGAGATTCTTATGGACCGAATTGACGCAATTGTTCTGGAGATCAACTCTGTTGAGGCCGTAAGAGCAAACAGTATTAAGTTAATCAAGGGAACGCCATCTTCTACGCCTACCAAGCCAGCACTGACAAATACTAAGGAAGTTCATCAGTATCCGTTGGCTTACGTTAAGGTTGGTAAAGAGGTTACGTCAATAAGGCAGGCAGATATTGAAAACTGTGTAGGGACGAGTGTATGTCCATTTGTTACAGGCATTCTTGAGGTAATTAGCATTGAACAGCTTATTCCTCAGTGGAAAGATATCTTGAACAGGTTTGTAGAGGAGAATACTGCAAATTTCAATACCTGGATGAATGGTGAGAAACAAAATTATCAGGCTTGGCTTACAGCAGCTAAGAAAGAGATTACAGATTGGGAAGCAACTTCAAAATCGGATTATCAGAAATGGTATGACAGCATTAAGAACGGCTATGACCAGTGGTTTGCTACAATTAAAGCCGCTTATGATGCTAACTGGTCCACATTCCAGCAATGGGAAAAATCATCTCAGGCCGAGTTTGATAAGTGGTTTGAGAATATGAAAAACAAGCTCGAAGGTGACTTGGGTGCTAAACTTACTCTGGAAACAGAAAAGCTTGGTAAGGAGAAAGTATCACTAATCGAGTCCGATAAGAAGGATTTAACAGGAACCGTAGAAGCTCCTTTAATGCTGGGTAAAGCTACAAGAAATTTATTGCCGTATCCTTACGAGAATAAAAGTGGTACCGTTAGTCATGGTGTAACAATGACATACTCAAAAGATGGGGCAATTACCTTTTCAGGAACGATTACGGATAATAAACAACCTACATTCAAATTATTCGATTCGGTAGAAAAATTATTCGATACTTATTGGATATCAAAAATATATTTTAAATATACGACTACAATTCCTAAAACTCTGAGAGGGCTTTTTCAAGTCTTCAAACGCGATACTTATGCATGGGTTGCGAATACGGAAGAGTTATCGAAATACGATTACGATTGGAGTATATATATCGTACGCTGTGTGGTATTTTATGGTGGATTAACAGGCGATGTTCATGGAACAGTGTCAAATATTAGAATTGTAACTAATGCTGACGATCCATTTGTTCCCTACTCAGGCTATGATATTAAGACGATTGGAAAGAATGTATTAAATCCAACATTAGATACAACAACACGGAATGGAATAACCTGTACTAATAATGGTGATGGAACGTATACATTAAATGGTACGGCTACAAAAACATTCGATCTTGCAACTACTAGTGTTGGAAAAGATCCTCTTTCGGATATTCTTATAGCTGGTCAAACATACAGACTAGTTGGAAATAGTAAAAAAAGTAATATTAAAGTTAACTTAGCACAATGGGGCAGCGACTGGAGCGTCATTAGCAATAGCTATGATCTTGGAGAAGGAGTTAATGCGAAGATAAGTCCAAGCGCTTCATATATTAGAGTTGATTTCAATATTCCAGATGGAGCCGCTTACAATAACTTAGTCTTAAAACCAATGCTCACTACTGATCTAAATGTAACCAATGATGATTTCGTACCATACACAGAATCTACAGCCCACATTGACTCCTCGACAGAGTTTCCTAATTTTGATCTAAAAACATTCGATGGAGCTACTCATATTATCTCTCCAGGTAATATTCAGTCGTTTCATGCAGATGCTCCTAATGGTAAATACCTGTTAGAGTCGATCAAGAAATCTGCCGAGTCTGGTGGCGTTAGCTATGGGGTAAACGCTCCTACTAATCCTAAAGCTGGAGATTTATGGATTGACCCATCTAGTGGAAGTCTCATACAATATTGGACCGGAAGTAAATGGACTCCAACTAGAGCTTTAGATATATATGGTTCTGACGTTGTTAAATCAGATTCAAAGCCAAACGCCAAAAGGAGCACTTTATGGATTGACTCTGGTAATGGAAATGCCATGAAGCATGTTGCTGAAGATGGAACTGTAACAGAGCTATCGTCTGGTGGAACTTCTTACGGCGCTTCAGCCCCATCTAATACAAAGCTTCTATGGATTGACAATTCAGGTGTAGCTAGATTTTACAATGGATCTGCTTGGGTACCATTGGCAGCTACGTGGGGATAATTCAAAATGGGGGGGGGAGTAATATATAATGTATTTATCGGGATTCGATCATTTTGCAAAAGATAACGAAAAACGAAATGTAAAAAATCCCCTGGAGGAAAAATCAGATAAATCTTTTGAAAAGGAGGTTGAAGATAATGCCTAATTTTCTTACCGCGGCAGAGGTAAACTCTCTAAAAGCCAAGGTAAAAACGGAAATGCAGCGTAGAGCATACAATGGTTCTATGACTGGGTTCGCATCTGCATCGTACGACTTCTCCACAACTCCTACATCTGGAACTAAAGTTACTGCTGACCAAGGCAAAAAAGTAATCGAGCCTTTGTTGAACATTAAGGACCATGGCAATTTGAATACTGCCGATCTTAAGACAGGATCTAAGATTCCGTCATCGTTCAACAACGAGTTACTATCTTACACTGACTCATTGTCTAAAGAGCCAATTGATGGAGCTACCTCTTCATGTCGTGGAGCATGCTCTGGACTATGTGTAGGGATGTGCGGTAATACATGTAGCGGCTGTAGTAGTTGCTCTGGCGGATGCACTGGGTCTGGAGGATCTGGTGGCAGTGGATCAAGTGGATGCGGCGGATGCTCTGGTAATTGCGGTGGATGCGGCGGATGCTCTGGTTGTTCAGGATGCAGTAGCGGATGTCAAGGAGGATGCAGTAGATCGTGCGGAGGGTGCAGTAGATCGTGCGGAGGGTGTATAGGATGTTCTGGATCTTGTGAAAGCTGTTCTGGATGTGCCGGTTGTGGTGGATCTTGTTCTAGCTCATGTTCATCTAGCGGTAAAGGTAGCTCCTGTGCCACATGCTATGGTTGTACCGGATGCGCTAGTTCATGTTCTTCATGTTCGTCTTGTGCAGGATGTTCGGGATCTAGTGGTTGTTTAGGGTGTAGTTCAGGATGTTCAAGTTGTGCTAATACTTGTGATGGCGGATGTAGTGGTTGTGGTGGTTGTGAAGGAACATGCGAGTCATCATGTACAACAGGATGCCAAGGCTGTAGTGGATGTTCAGGAGGATGTAGTGGATGTTCAGGAGGATGTGGTTCTGGATGTTACGGTTCATGTACTGGCAATTGTGATGGGTGTAGTAATGGGTGTAGCGGTCAGTGTAAAAACGCATGTGCTACTACCTGCTCAGCAACGTGTACTGGCACCTGTCAAGCTCAAGCATTTGGAGCTGTAGTCTCGGGTGGGATAATTGAGGACCCAACTGTGGATCTTATTGCAAATGGCATGATGATGCCGATATACTCTCGAGATTTGTATAGGACAAATATTGGCCATCCATATTCCAGAGGAGATAATTATGAACTAAATCTAGGCAATATCACAGTAAAATTCAATAAGCGAACCAATGAAATATTATTCGATTTGTTGAAAGGGATTGCTGTTGTAGATAATACAATAATGAAAGCACTTGGAGGAACGTTAGACATACCTTTATTTGTAATGCGCATAACACCTAATAGGAAATATAATCCTAATCACGACGGATCGGCTGATAAATGCTGGCCGCCTACATCTGAAAAACCATCTGGCTTAATTGTTAATGCGAATAAATATTATCAGATATGTGTTAGTACAGAAAAATATTATGAGGGTAATAAAGAATTTTCGGGCTATTTCTTTTACTTGCATTTATGGGCCAATAATGCCACAAAAGACTATGTTGAGAAAGGATCAACATTTAAAGGAACTAAAGTAATTGGAATTCCGTTCGAAATAACAGAAATATAAAACGAATTAAAAGAAAAGGAGTTAACCAATATGAAAAACTTTACATTAGAACTTAACAAGGAAACAGCTGACTATTTACAGAGACTTGCATACGAGGTTATGACTAGAAAAGACGTTGTAGCTCATATGCTTGAGTCGGCGAAAGATGATACGGATGCTTCAGTGCTGGACTCAGTACCATTTAAGCATTACCACAAACTGCTTGAAGAGGCTGAGTGTTCCTACGACATTGCTAAAGCTGAGTTAGAAAAGTCTTTACAGCCTCGTGTTCTGGAGCATGAAGGAAAAGATGTTAAATTCAGATGGGCAGTAACAGACTTTTCAGAGCACCTCGTACACATTACCGTATTAGAGGGCTAAGCCTATGAAGAAGTTCGAACAGTTTCAGGATATGATCGGAAGGTTGTATCCTGAGACTATTATAACAAATAATGCATCAGACAGAAAAACATTATCTCGTACCGTGACATTTCAGGTAACAGACGAGTGTAACTTATGCTGTACCTACTGTTACCAGATAAACAAAGGCAAGAGAAAAATGAAGTTCGAAGATGCAAAGAAACTCATCGATATGCTTCTTACCGGAGATGAGCGGCTTGGAGAATATATTGACGTAAATACGTCTCCTGGCATTATCATTGAGTTTATTGGTGGAGAACCTTTCTTATGTGTAGATCTTATTGATCAGATTTGCACATATTTCTATGATAAAGCTATCGAGTTGATGCACCCATGGGCAACAAAATTCTGTATTTCGATTTGCTCAAATGGTGTATTATATTTTGAGCCTAAGGTTCAGAAGTTCCTGAACAAATGGCGTCATAACCTCTCTTTCTCAATTACCATCGATGGAAATAAGGCTCTGCATGATGCTTGTAGAGTCTTTCCAGATGGTACTGGGTCTTATGATGTGGCAGTAGCTGGAGCTCGTGATTGGATATCAAGAGGATACTATATGGGCTCTAAGATCACCATAGCGCCAGGTAATGTCCAGCATCTATTCTCGGCGATTAAACATATGGTAGAACTTGGATATAAGGATATCAATGCGAATGTTGTTTACGAAAAAGGATGGACATTGGATCACGCAAAGATCTATTACGAACAGCTCAAAATGTTAGCTGATTATTGGCTTGAAAATGACTTGGCCGATGATCATTTTATGGCATTATTCGAGAATGACTTCTTCAAACCAAAGGAAGAAACGGATGTCGAAAACTGGTGTGGCGGAACTGGATTTATGTTAGCGATGGACCCAGACGGTTGGCTTTATCCATGCATTAGATATATGGAGAGCAGTCTAGGAACGTCCCGAGAGCCTCTTAGAATTGGCCATGTCAATTTCGGAATTGCTCAAAGAAAATGCGATAAGCAGTGCGTTGAGTGCCTCAATAAAATTGACAGAAGAACAGAGTCTAGTGACGAATGCTTCTATTGCCCTATAGCTGAGGGTTGCAGTTGGTGCTCTGCGTACAACTACCAAGAAAATGGAACTCCAGATTCTCGTTGTACTTATATTTGCGATATGCACAAGACTCGATCTCTTGCAAATGCATACTTCTGGAATAAGTGGTATCGTAAGAAACATTGGAAACAGAGATTCAAAATATACTGCCCGGACGAATGGGCCATTCCTATTATCGGAGAGGAAGAACTTAATATGCTTAAAGAATTAAGTAAGGAGGATCAAAATGAAACTTAAATTCGGAAACGGAACGACAGTTGATATTCGCAAATTTACAAGAGAGTATGCTCAGAATCAGTCAGGTAGAACTTATCTGAACATTACTTCAACATATGAATCCCCAGCAGTGTTTGACAGGATCGCTTCTACGGCCCGCAATGCCGACAATATCTCTCATATGGAGATCACAGACGACAATGGAAATGTCACTACATTCGATGGGTTCAAGTTGGACAACGTTATTGAGATTCATGATGGATTATCCAATGATGTTACTATCAGGGCTTACAAGAATGACCCAGTTATTACAACTGACGGCTCAGAATCGGAGGCTACCAGTGAGTCTTTGACATAAATCAAAATGGTTTAAGGAGGCGATTCCATTGCAGTAATTCTTGAACGTCCAAGCGACATTAAAAGAAAATTTAATAATATCTCTAGACTTTTACTCGTTTGTGACTAGGGATAAGAACATTTCAATCAAAATAAGAAAGGAGCTGTTTTGCTATGGATTATACACCAAATATCAATACCCAGGGAATGCGACAGCCTATGGGTCCTGTAGACCAACCAAATTGGAATGGAGGACCAAGGTTAAATCATAATCCCCAAGTTATGAACAACCGGGCCGTAGGTCAGCCTAATCTGTCAAATGCAATGGCGAACCAACAACCAATTATTCCAATCAGAGGAAGGATTGTAACTTCAGAACAGGACATTGTACCTGCAGAAATACCGATGGATGGTAGCATTTGCCTGTTTATGACAGAAGATTGTAAGAGCATTATTGCCAAGCAGTGGAACAGTAATGGTGTTCTGCAAAGTCTTATCTATTCTCCAAGTTCGAATGAGCAGGCTCAATCAGAGTGTCAAAATGGTGATAGCACCGGAGAATTAAAAGCTCAACTTGACAGGATAGAAAACATGCTCAAGAGGCAAAATCATCAAAATAAGTCGCGATTCAAGGAGGACAAAAAGAATGATAAGTCAATGCATTCAGCAAATGGCGATGAAGATTCTAAAGGAGAATCCTAATATTGCCAATAACCCAAATCGTTATGCTTCTAGTGGTAGATACGCTTCAACTGGGCATGGAACTAGATATGGATATATGCCATATTTAGAAGGTGAAGACTACATTATGCAGCAGTATCTCACTGGAGATCCAACAGAGTTTGCAGATCAGATGAAACTTCGTTACGGTTACATTGATCAAAATGAACCAAAAATGATGAACAAGCCAGTTAGCACTTATGGCGCTGCGTATGATTCTTGGTCTGATGCAAGAAAACATTATACAAAAACTGGATCATCGGAAGATAAAGAGAGAATGGAACAGCATGGAGAAGAACATGTCGAGAAGGCCATTATCTCTATGCGTGATATTTGGAGCGAAGCCAGCCCTGAATTGAAACGCAGAATGAAAACCGAACTTTCTACATTAGTAGATAGCATGAGTATCTAAAGAGAACTGCGATTATGGACAGATTCTCAATGAATGGATATTTATGGAGGATAAAGTTCGTAAACCCAAATGACAAAATGCTTATGGATAGGACTGGAAAAATGACATTAGCCACCACAGACCCAAACCTTGCAACTATTTTCATGTCGAGGAGCTTATCTGGTGCACTCCTTATGAAAGTTCTTATCCATGAGCTAGGTCATTGTGCTCTTGTTAGTTACAGTTTGCTAGACGATATTCATAAGGTTGTAAAGCCAGAATATTGGATATGGGCTGAAGAATGGGTCTGCAACTTTATAGCCGATTATGGAACTAAGATATTTTCAATAGCTTATTCTGTATTAGGTAATGACGCATGGATGTTTATTCCTTATGAACTTGATAGAGTAATCGCATAAGGAGGAAATTATGGAAAGCATCGTATCGATAATTATTACTGTGTTGTGCTCGGTTATTGCATCCTCGGGATTCTGGGCTTGGCTCCAGAAAAAAGATGACAAAAAATCATTACAAAGTCAGATGCTCATTGGACTGGCCCATGACCGCATTGTAGCGTTAGGAATGACATACATCGAACGCGGATGGATCACCAAAGATGAATATGAGAATCTGAGCGACTATCTTTACGAACCATACAAAGCACTAGGCGGGAATGGCTCAGCAAAGAGGGTTATGGAGGGAGTCAACCGGCTCAAAATATTTACCGTACCACCAATATCGGAAGGAGAAAGTCAAAATGAAGTTAACAAATAAACAGTATGATATTCTTAAATGGATCGCTTTGATTGCTTTACCAGCAATTGGTACTTTATATTTCACACTTGCTACAATCTGGGGACTTCCGTATGGAGACCAGGTCGTAGGAACTATTACTGCAGTGGATACTTTTCTTGGTGCTCTGCTCGGTATTAGCACTAGCCAGCATAACAAACGCAAAGCTGCTTCGGCAAAAAGGCAGTAGTATGCATATATGTCCCTAGACTTTCCATGCGATTGCCTAGGGACGTCAAAATGTCGCTGGATATTCATGGGCTGTTTCTTTTTCGCTAAATTTTCATAGATTATAATGAAGATTATATTTAAGGAGGTAACTATTATGACACAAACATATTCGGAATGGATGAAATCGGATGAATATAAGGATTGGGTTCGGAAACGGAACAAGATAAATAAATTCGTATATACACCCATAAGAATTGTGTTATTCCCAATAGCATTACTCATTAGAGTTTATAGATGGGTATATCACTATGATGATTGAGGCTATCAAGGCCTCTTTCTTTTACCTCGCATTTAATTCTTTTTGTATAATGAGAACTATACTAAACAAAATTATGGAGGTACATGGATATGAAAAAATTATTAAATACATTCAAAGATGGAAGATGGTTAATTATGATATTCCCAGTAGCAGTACTTGTAATTGCAGTATTGACTATGACAGGAATCATGAACCCAATAGCATCATTTGGATGCGGAATTATTGCATATTTGGTAGCAATAGGGTTTAGTTATGATGACGAGGATGAGGACTAATTCAGGTCCTCTCTTCTTTCGCAATTTTTTCTATTCGTATAATGAAAGGAGTGATTTATATGTATAATTTTGTAAAAAGTAACGGAACTATTGCACTTGTTCAGGATGAAAATGAAAGATACTTGGTGGTTGATAGAAGAACTGACGAGGTATTAAAAAGAACATGCGACAAGGACACTGGTTTAAGAGCATATGACAGAATTGTAAACGAAATGAACGAAAGTGAGATTGAGGCTTAATCAAGGCCTCTTTCTTTTCGCGACATATTCATGGCTTATAATGAAGATTATATTTAGGAGGTAACTAATATGAAAAGAAAGATCAAACGAGCATTTGCATTGGTGGCAGCTTTAAGTTACGTATGTGCACCAACATTACTAATGTTAATTGGATTTTGGATGATCTACAATGTAGGTCTCTGGATCGGATTAGGATTCAGTGCTGTTGGATATGCGGCATGCGTATGGGAGTATGGTCAACTGCAGATGTGGCATGATTCTAAAAAATCAAATAAGAAAACTAAATAAGTCTAGGGACGCGGGCGATTCAAAGCCCGTTCCTTTTTCGCAAGATATTCTGTTCCTATAATAGGAAGAAAGGAGGAGCTAAAAGATGAAAGAATTCTTAGCAAACATAGTAAAGGTATTTATTACATTAGCGATTTTAGGACCGGTAATTGCACTGGTAGGAATCGGTCTTGGAATAGGAGCTTTACTATTCTAACTAGGATGAGTCAGTGGAAACATTGGCTCTTTCTTTTATCTCGCAAATATTTCATTCATTATAATGAGAACTAAACATTATTATAAGGAGGTGATTAGTATGAAAAAACCATACAATTATGGAGTAAGAAAACCAAGAAAATAATGAGTAGTAATAAGGTTTATAGACTATGGAAACATGGTCTATAAGCTTTTCTAGAAAGGAGTCAAAATGACATTAAACGAAATTTTAACACACCGTAAGTTAATAGCTATGATTGATTTCTCAAATAAAGAAGCAGAGAAAATCTTAACACGAGCAAAAGAATTGAACCAGAAAGCAAAAGCGTTACCGGATAAAGATTCAGTAGAAGGGTTACATATTCTTATGGAAACGGAACGCTTAACAGGTAAACTTGAGGGAATTAACCTCGTAATGGATGAGCTTGAACGCCTCGCAAAAATCTCATAGTGTATAATGAGATGAAAGGAGGAATGTAAGATGATTACATTAGCAATTTTAGGAGCTATTTTATTAGGAGTGATAGTAGTTGGAATAGCACTGCTTTTAGCAGGAGGTATTTCAATATTATTCACTTTCGGAGATGTGATAGTGGCAGGATTGATAATCTATGCTATCATCAAACATATCTGGAAAAAACATCACAAAAACTAGGAGGGGCCTATATAGGCTTCTCCTTTTATATTTTTTTAAATTAAAGGAGGATACAAAAATGGTAGTAAAGTATGTTGAGGATTTCGTTGGATTGGACGGTCATTTCTACGAGAGTAAGGTAGCATCTGAGTGCAATTCTATTCGGTTGGTTCCGAATTGTGGAGGCATGATGTCAGCTGTATTCTTATACCGGGACAATGATCAGAGCATGATTATTCCATTCTCAGCAAGAGAACTTGATAAGAAGATGGTGTACCTGGACAACAATATCTTTGATATCCACGTTGCATCTGGTATTATTGACTTGTCTGGATTCAAGGCTGTAAAACTGTCAAAATACATTGAGCTGAATTCAGTAATGAAGACGATTGGCAAGAGTCCGTTAATCGCTGGTAAATCGCCAAAAGGAACTCCAGTTGATACTAGGGATATATCAAAAGATATCTGTCATGCAATTGAATTCAATGATGACAGCTTCGAGCACCTGTTTAAAAATATGAAGGAGGGATTATAATGTTTAAAACTCATATTGATATTTCTAGACGGAATTATATTTACTATATGGTTCACGATATTATTACAATGCGTAATGGCTGGGACGTAATAACCACTGTCACTAGACCAGATCATATAAGGATCTACTTCTCTTATAAATGGTTCCAGTACGGCAAGGTTCGAGCATTCAAAAAGGCGGTGAAAAACTATGCAAAAAGAGTCACATATTATGATCACACCTCTATCCCTAGATATTTATTTGCACAAGAGACAATATCATCTTCAGACAAACTCCAAAAAGCGCTCGCAGAGTTTTCCTACACATCCGCAGTTCAAGGAGGTATTAGATGCGGAGATATCGAAGCTATAGTAATAGGATATAAAAAGATAAGGAGGAATTAAAATGAACGTATTAGTATGCATTATATGTGTAACTCTTGGGTATATTGTCGGTATGCATGTTGGCAAAAACGTAACGAAAATGTCTTGCCCAGGCATCATCAAAATGGCTAGGGACGAGGATAGCGAAGGGTACTACTGTGCTCTTGAGGTTAAGGGAAAAGACTCTCTTAAAGAGATGTACAATTCCGATACAGTAACGTTAGAAGTTAGGCGTATGTCGGACACGCAAATAAAACAGGGCTTATAATGAGAACTTTATTGTTATAATATTGAAAGGAGTCAAATATGGCAAGAGAAGAAGGAACTGAAAACTTAAGAGAGGTATTAGAGCAAACAATTCTTGAAGAGGACAATAAACTCTTCGATGAAAAGATTGGCGACGAGCGAAATGCTATTGCCGACAATTTGGTTAGCTTCTATAAGTTGAAATTGGAAGAAGATAAGCTCGCACAGGAGCGTGATATCAAAATGAAAGAGTTTGATCACAAAGAAAGAGAACTCGACATTCGAGTACGCGAATTGGAGCAGTCCAAAACTAATTCAAAATTAGAACTGATCAAATCCGGAGTAACGCTGGCCGCTTGGGCCGGTCTTAGCATCGGGGTGATGGTCTTCGAAGGTAATGGAGGCGCAATACTTAGTAAGGCATTTCCGGGGATCTTTCCAAAGACGAAGATCTGAGAAACAAAAAGTTAAGTTTATAGGCTATGGAAACATGGCCTTTAAGCTTTTCGCAAATAATTCTTAGTCTATAATGAGAACTTTATTGTTTTAAGTTGAAAGGAGAATTAAAATGAAAGAAAAAACTAAACAGAAACTTAACGAGGCAAAAGAGTATGTTATTGAGCACAAGAGCGATATTATCGCTTTCTGCGCTACGACTGTAATTGCTGTTGCAACTGGTCGTGCTTGTGGTGCTATGATTGGAAAGTACATTGGCATGACAAATGCAGAAGCATACAGAAACGGATGGCAGAAAGGCATGAGTGATTTTCACGATCGTATGCTGAGAGACAACATTGAAAATACCGAAGTTGTTAAGGCTTTAGTAGAATTTCAGGATCGAAACACAAAATAATAAAGAACGAAGTTTATAGGCTATGGAAACATGGCCTTTAAGCTTTTCTAGGAAGGAGAGAGGAAATTGAAAAGGGAAGATAAATTCTTTATATTTTGTCTTGTAATGGTCGTTATACTTGGATCGTTTAGAGCATATACACGATATGAATACGACAAGCAGCAGGAAGAAACTAACAGGATCGTAAAAGAAATTCAGAGAGATATTTATTAGGAGTTAGTTATTATGGATACATTCTTATTAGCATTTTTAACGGCGTTTATAGTACTGATGATTTCAGAAAGACGCCATCGCAGATAATTCATTTCATATAATAGGAGGTGATAAAATGGGCAAAGAAACTTTATTGAAGATCGGTCAGATCGGATGCACTGCATTAGCAGGATTCTTAGGAATCTGTTTAACACAGTTAAGCATCGATAAGGCAGTCGATGAGAAAGTAAAGGCTTTAGAATCAACCGACAAAAAAAGAGGATGAGGACTAATTCAGGTCCTCTACCTTTTCTAGAAAGGAGTCAAAATGAACACTGAACAGGTAGGATATTTTATTAAAAGAAACATATCTACTATATTATCTATAGGTGCGGCTGTAGGTGTGGTAGTATCAAATATTCTTACAAATAAAGCATCTATAAAAGCAACCCTTAAAGTTGATGAGATTGAGAAAAAGAAGCATAGAGAGCTTACTTTTATCGAAGAGGTAAAAGTTGTAGCTCCAATTTATGCTTATTCTATTGTAGTTGGCGCTGCTACAATAGGATGCATCTTTGGATCGAACTTCTTAAACAAGAAACAGCTTGCAGCATTAGCAGGAGCTATGAGTATTCTCCAGGCAAACTTTAAGAGGTACAGAACAGAAGTAGTCAACGAGGTAGGAAAAGAAAAAGAAGAAAATATTTGGAAAGCTAGCAGAACTCCAATTACGAAAACAGTATCTGAGCAGGAATCAAAATTTGTAGACACAACTGGATTAACATTCTTCATTGATAGTTTGACTGATGAGGGTTTCTATGCCGACAAAGCGACAGTAGAATCAGCTATATTAAAGTTAAATAGGAAATTGGCATTAAGCCCTGCTCACACGGTAACTTACGATCAGTTTAGATACGATCTCGATTTGCATCCAACAAGTTTTGGAAGCGTTGTAGGTTGGTCTAAGATCGATATGGACGAGAATGATAAGACAAATGAATGGGTTGATATTCAACTTGTGCCGTTTGAAAACACTGAGGGTTACTATATACGATATCTTGATTTACCGCATGGGTTATTCATGGAAACCAAAGCGGAGAAACGAGAAGTTAAAGGCTGGTTCAAAGACATGGAATACAGCTCAAGCATGCTGATATAAGAAAGGAGAAACAAAATGAGTTTTTTAAACAATTTAATTAAGGAGGCAAACAAGGTTCCAGTCATTGCCGATAAGAATGCACCGATGCTCCTTATGATTGCTGGAATCGGCGGGTTAGCAGCTACAATAATAAGTGCGGTTAAAGCTACACCATTGGCAATTGACAAAATGGATGATGAGATTGCTAGGCGATACGAAGAAGGAGAAATCGAATACGAGGATCTGCCAATGTCTGTAAACAAATCTGACATGGCATATAGATTCGAGGAACTCGGTCCGAAGCAGATCGTAAAGTCTTGCTGGAGGTGCTATGTTTCTACAGTGATTTTAGGAGCCTTAAGCATCTCAGCATTTATCGGATCATACAAAGTAAGCACAGCTAGACTTACAGCTATGACAGCAATGTACGAGTTTACGGCTAGCGCATATGACAGATATCGTAGAAACGTAGCTAAGGTATCACCAAAGACAGATGTCAAAGCTAACAAAGCTGCTAGAGACGAGCGGGTAAAAGAGATCCCAGAGTCAAAGTTCGATGGCATGCAAGAAGGAAAAGAGGTTTGTATCGACCTCTATACTGGTAATGTGTTCTATTCGACAAGAGAAGAAATACTGCAGGCCGTTGGAAAGATAAAGGATCGATTCCTTGGCGGTGAGATGTTTATATCTCTTAACGAATTCTATGATGAAGTAAATGCAAATCACGTAGAAGTAGGAGACGACGTAGGATGGTCACCAGACACTTATGTAGATGTTCAGTTTGACTCAACGTTGAGAAATGGAAAGCCGTGCCTGACAATCGGATATTTCGCAAATCCGAGGTTTGATTATCGTGAGTTAATGTAGACTCGCAAAAAAATCATATATTATAATGAGAGATATACCAAAAAATTTAAGGAGGACAAAAGTATGTCAGAATTACAGAATGAGAACACAGAGGTTATGGTATCAGAGGACGTTAACACAACGCCTGCAACTGAGGAATCTAAGGACGATTCATTAGGTAAACTTGGAATTGCTCTGATCGGCTTAGCAGCTGTCGGAACTTACACGCTTGGAAAAGCGGCAGTTAAGGGAGGCAGGATGTTAGTCGAGAAGGCAAAAGAAAAGAGAGCCAACTTGAAGAGGTTTAAGGACTCTAAGGACGCAGATTATCGTGAAGCGGAACCTGAAGACGATGCCGAAGAAGATCAGGATGAAACTGAAAAGTAGTACTTAAAAGATTGGAAATCTTTGGTCTAGGATCATGGAAACATGGTCTTAGACTTTTTGTTTTAGAAAGGAGTCAAAATGGAAAGACTTGAAAGCAACTCAATCGCAACTGGCACTAAGGCAACAAAGAAAAAACCTACTAAAGCCGAAGAGCGTCATAAGATTGAAAAAGTTGTAAAGAATAGAGTAACAACTCAGAAAAAATCCCTGGGTCAGAAATTCGGAGAAACATTCTTAAGCGATGAATCTGGAGGTGTTGGATCGTATATCTTTAATGATGTACTGATTCCAGCTTTAAAAGATACATTCGTGGACATGGTCGAAGGTGCTATCAATATGGCATTCTATGGCGATACAAGACACAGATCACGTAGCCGTAGCAGCATTAGTAGAGGTAGTGTTGAGCGCATACCATACGATGCTAGCTTTGATAGCCGTAGCAGACGTAGATCAGCACCTCGAGGCAGGGCTAGATATGAAATGGACAATCTTAGATTCGACTCGAGAGCAGATGCAGACACATTGCTTGATACTTTAACCGAGTATCTTGATCAGTATGGATCAGTGTCTGTTGGCGACGTGTTTGAGTCTATTGATATTCCGACACAGGCAAACGATTTCCATTATGGATGGTATGAGCTTGGTGGGGCGCATATTAGAAAGTATAGAGACGGTGGATATGTCTTAGAGATGCCGAGATTGGAGGAACTTGACTAATGATTAAAATAATTGAACCAGGAACTAAAACAGTAACAAAGTGTCAATACTGTGGCTGCAAATTCTCTTATGAGGAAGAAGATATTCAGAGTCGTCCATACAAGGTAGCAGATGGAGTTGTACCAGGCATTACTAAGCTGCCAATATTCTTCGAGTCTTACGTAATATGCCCACAGTGTGGTAAGACTCTTACAGTAATGTCCATTAAAGGACAGAAAGCATAAGGAGGTAAAGAAATGGGAGACAATGTAAATCATCCGGAACATTATCAGAATATTGCTGGTGCTGAGGCTATTGATATTCTGAATGATGTGGTTAAGGACCTGCCAGGCAAGCAGGCCGCAATGTTATGGAACGCTATGAAGTATCTGTTCAGATTCCAGAAGAAAAACGGTGTAGAGGATCTGAAAAAAGCTCGAAATTATCTGGACTATCTGATTGCAGATATGGATGCAGTATGTGATGCAGCAGAGAAATTATGGGACACATGGTATTCAAATGAGTATGGACACGTGTGGATATTTGCAGGAACGAATCCTAAAGGAATGCCAACGAAGTTAATCTTCGAGACAAAGGATGCTGCGGAAGAATTCAAGAGTGTATTTTACAATATGCAAAGTGAAGGATACGATGAATTCTCAATTGCAGATGCATGCTTAGAGATGAAGTTCAAGTTCACAAAAGGAAACAAATGGAATAATTGGGATGAACTTGTACCATGGAAAAAGGTTCATAACAGATTCTCTATCAAAGAAGCAGATGGCAAATACGAATTGATATTTGTATATAAGAGTTCTAGTTCTGAAGAAGCAAAGAATATTAAAACAAACAATGATCCATACGTCATCTATGGATCAAAGACTTTTGGTAATGTGAGGGTGTACTATTCAACACACATGTTTGCTGGAACATGCAAATCGATTGTATTCCCGAGCGATTTACAAAGATATATGTTCATTGCAAGCTTCTTTGCCAAGCTTACAGCAAAAGATTTCAAGGTATATTCAATACGGGATGTTCTGTCTGATTCAAATTTCGTTGTTCCGGATGGCACAGACAATTTTAGTACTAAGCTTACGTGGAAGGATATCTTCTCAAAGTTTGAAATGCGTACAGAAGGTGAAAAGTATATCTTAGATTTCATTTACTGGATCAAAACAGGTACGAAGAATAAGTGCATCTCATACCATTCAAGTGTTTGGGGAAATGCAGATGTTTATTATTCTACAGATATGCCAGAGGGATCATGCACAAAGATTCTGTTCGATGATGAAGGCGGTAGAAACACATTTGTAATCAAGTTCTTTAGATATATGAGCATCGGAGCTCACAGATTCTCTATTCAGGATATTCTTGAAGATGCAAAGTATCTGTTTCCTAGAGAGGATAACAGTCTTCATTTCACGATGCCATGGAATGAGATCTTTAAGGGATTCCATATTACTGATGAAGGCAGCAAGTATGCATTAGAGTTTATTATTGATTTAAAAGGAGGAAAATGATATGAATGAAACCAAATCAACGACAGAAGACGAAGACTGCATCGATTTTGGGTCATATTGCTTAAACAATGTATTCAATTGGAGAGAGCAGCACTTAGAAGTTGTAAGTAAGGAGGACAAATAAATGAAAGAAGTATTAAACGCAGCTGTAACCAGCGTATCGACAGTATTAGGCCATACTAAGGCCTGGACAAAGATGAACTCTTCGGAGATCATGTTATTTGCAGGTATTGGAGCAGGTATTGGAGCTCTGATTACAACACAGAGAGCTACACTCAAAGTAACAACAGTAAAGAGCAACGAAGAAAAGACAAAAAAGAAAATCGTAGAGACAGCAGCAAAGTACGAAGAAGATCCGGACTCTCTTGACAGACCTTACACAAAAGAGGATGCAACCAATGATCTGGTTCTGCTGAAGAGAAAAACAGCATTAGAGTATGTTAAGCTCTATGCAGGTCCTGTAATTCTCGAAGCAGTATCTATCGGTCTTATTCTTGGATCTCATCATATTATGAAGCAGCGTCAGGCAGCATTAGCAGCATCTTGTGCAGCAATTGCTAAGGCTTACCAGACGTACCGTCAAAATGTAATTAATAAGTACGGAGAAGAAGTCGACCAGGAGATGCTGTATGGTTCTGAAAAGAAAACAGTTAAGAAGACTGAGACAGATCCAGAGACAGGTGAGAAAAAGAAGGTAACTGAGGAGCAGGAGATTATCAGAAACTTTGGTGGCTCACCGTATGCAAGACTCTTTAACAGAGAGAACTCTACTGAGTGGTTCAATGACAATCCTCAGAATGAGTTCATGCTTGCGCAGCGCGAGAAGGAAGCAGATACCAGATTAAAATGTGAAGGCATCCTGACACTGAATGATGTATACCGTATGATCGGTCTGAAGCCCACTGACATTGGTCTGACACACGGCTGGAGATACAGAAGCCAGAAAGATCCAGATTATGACAAGTTCGACAACAACGTAACGTTCCTGACCAAATGGGTCATGGTACCGAACGAAGAAACTGGCGAAGAAGAGAGAACACTGTTAATCGACTTCAACTGTGATGGCTGCATTTATGGTGAAGTATCCCAGAGATGAATCGATGAACAGATAATGCTTAGAGACGGTGTATTAGATTACCCTTGGCAGCAGTGGTGCTACTAAGGGCGGTCTAGGGCCGTAGAGAGGTGTCAAAATGGATCAATTTGAAAGGAGAAATGAGAAACATGAGTAAAATGTGTTTTATAGGAAGCGCTTCAATCGCTGTAGCAACAGAATATAATAAGAACCCAGATGCAGACTTTGTTGCTATCAGCCATGAGCATATGGATTCTATTATCGAGTACTTTAAAGATCATGCGTTTTACAAATACAATACTGATTTAACTATGGACGGACAGCTTAAGTTCAAAGGAAAACCAGTCATAGCATACATTGGCCAGCCTATAGGAAGCAATAAAGGTGACATAGGATCTATGACAGCCGAGGAAATGAAAAGGATGCTTAACAAAGTTTATGGTGCTGGAATGTTTCATAAGGAGGCTGCAGATGTATAGATGTGATGGATGCGGTGAGGTATGTGAGGAAAACGAACTTACAGAGTTAGAGTTCTTTCAAGGCGTACCAACGCAAAACTTATGCAGTAAATGTCTGGCAAATATATTTGTAAAGAAGGAGAAAAAGAAATGAAAAAGATTCTCGAGATTGGTAAGATCTTCAAGGCTCGATGTCCAAAATGTAACTGCCTGTTTCAATACGAGAAAGAAGATATTCAAATAAAGAAATTAGGTGGAGATGAGTACAGCATCATTACATGCCCACAATGCGATAAGGAAATTTCGACACGAGGAAGATTGGATATAGCTATTGACGATTCACATTTGTCAAAAGAAGAAAGATTCCTTAGAGGGGATTTCTTCAAAACATTATAAGGAGGAAAAGAAATGAAAAACGCAATACATTTAGATCATGACGTGATGCAGAATAATGAGGACTTTGTTCATGGATTGCTTAAACGATTTGAGTCAGTGATCAAGGCCACAGACGGTGTCTTATCCGGCAGTATGATATGGCGTAATTTTTACCATGGCTTAGGCATCGACATTAAAAAAGAGATACTGGATGCTTTTGGCATCAACGATTTGGAGGATAGAATATATGACATCAAATCAGTAGTTTTATACAAGGACCCGTCCACATACGAAACGTTCTTGATGTTTAATGTTGGTGATGTCAATGAAGAGATAAGCAATAGAGATGCAGCTGAAGCTTTTGCAAAAGTCTATGCAAAACTTAATTCGATTCAGGAAACGAATGGCGTCAAAATAGAGGCTACTATTACAACTGACGGGATAAACATTGAGTCTTCTAAGGACAATCTCGTTTACCGTATTATTATACCGAAACGTGAGCTGGATGCATCAGTTGATATTACAATACCGATAGAAAACACACTTGAAACTGCTATAAAGAAACTAATTGATTAAAGGAGGGGTCCTTCTATGTGCGACAAAACAAGAAAAATGGGTAATTGGACTGTAACTGACCATGATTTATATGTATTTGAGCGTTGGATGAAAGGAGACAGTGCTCGTATGATAGCAATGGACGAGTATGTCTCTACTCAGAGAATATACCAGATAATTACTAAGGTACGGTTATTCCGTGGTGATGAGGTCTACAAAGATCCGTATGATCTGAGATACCTTCAGTCAATTACTCCTAGAACTAGAAAATTTTTAGTTAAAAGAGGAGCTAAAAATATTAAAGAACTAACTGAATGGGTGAAGCACAACAGACTTACAGATATTCCTGGAATCGGAGACACCATTGAAAGAAAAATACTTATTCAGCTTGATGACTTCATGCGCCAGAGACGTGAGGAAGAGCAGAATAAGAAATCAGAATAAAAATGGAGGAATTAAAAATGAAAAAAATTACTAAAGGATTATGTTTGTTACTCGCAGTTGTTGTATGTTTATCAGTGGTTCAGCCTGTAAATGCAAAAACTAAATATACTAAGACCGAAAAGAATTTAGCTTTTGCGCTTGCGGTTTTCCAGGATAATGAACTGTTGGACCCAGATTCATTTAAAATAAAGAAAATTAGTAAGGTTAAATACATACTAAATAAGGATAATTTTGAAGTATATGCAGCATGCGGAATTCTTGATAGCTACAGGACGATTGCTTGGAAGGTAGATTATACAGCATCTAATGCTTATGGTGGAAACGTTAGGGAAAGTGTATATGTTACTTCTACATGGAACTATTGCAGTGAATACGATATTGATTTTGAAGATTATACTGACAAAACTAGCTATGCTAAAAGTGGCAAGAGTAAGTCATTTGTTAAGAAAATCAAGAAGCTTACGTCAAAATACTATAAGGAATTTTAAGGGGGTCTAGGTATGAAAATTTTAGCTACAATCAAAGAACTGTCAGAAAATTACAAAGTACCAATTAAGCTTGTTGTGAAGCCTGATGGTACTATAGAGATATATGTCGATTATGAGAAGGCTAACTATATCACAGTTAATTCATCGACAAACGAGGATTTCGTTTGTTTCTGCTTAAGAGAATGCGTGGAAATTTATTTCAGGAGGTAATTAAAATGAGAGGATTTTGTAAATGTGATTTGTGTGGCAGCGTATACCACGAAGATGAGAATAAAATGTATAACGGGATTACTGTATGGTGGAAAAGCAAATCTGGAGTAACATGTTTCCCTGATGATAAGAAATTATGTACTCCGGACGGCGAATATGTTACGGATATTCCAGGAATAATGGATGTGTGTCCTGAGTGCCAGGAACGATTCTATAATTGGATCAAAATGTCTAGGGGTGAAGCTAAAAGTCCTAAGGATGCTGACTTCCCTATGAACAAACCTGAATAACTCGCAAATAAAACATAGCTTATAATGAGAAGAGATGCGTAGTAGCACAATAGCAGTGCACTGGTATACCCTATACCAGAGATACGGGTTCATATCCCGTTTGCATCTCCTTTCATTTTTCGAAAAAATAGGAGGAATCAAAATGTACAGAATTATCGATTGGTTCAGAAAACCGGCAATTATGAAGAAACTTTATCTCACAGGTGGAGATTGGGATGGGGACTTGGTAGTATACAAGCATCACAGGTATTATGTGAACATCCAGACAGGGGCGGTGATGAGAATTGAATAGCATACTTACAATTATATTTATATTTTTCAGAGCTTTAAGCTTATTCATTTTTGGTGGTCTTATGCTTGCTGGAGTGGTACATACAGTAAAATGCATTTTCAAGAAACACGACATTGACTTAATTTCAGAGTTTGTAATTATTATCATCGGAATGTGCATAGCCGTATCATGGTCAGTAGATTTGCATTGAGGAGGTTATTATGCAGGAATTCGATCATACATCAAGAGAAGATTATACATATACTGAACAAGAAAAGTCATGCCCTTATTTCGATAGCTGTTATATTCAGGTAAGAAATCAGGGAGCATGTAGGTTTATGTGTAAAGACAACCCAGCGTATAATAAGGAGGGGTCAAAATGAAACAGACAAATGTAACTCACAACATTAGAGTAGATAAGAATAAGTCTAACCGTGCAGTATATGAAGCTTGGGGTGGCGACGAGTGGCCGATCAGCGATCCTAATAAGGAGTATGTACCTATCAGTGATTTTGGTATGGCCATGTGCAACAGAAAGAGAGGTAAGAGAAGATGATCAGTGCGAAAGAAGCTTATAATATTAGCTTTGTCAATGAGGAGTGCAAAGAATATCTCGACGAAATTGAACGGAAGATTTTAGAAGAAGCTAAAGCAGGTAATTACAATGTTTCTATTAAACTTGCAGCCCGTGGACTTGATATTTCTGAGGATGAAAGCCACAAAATCACTATAGCAATCATTGGATATTTAAGAAGCTTAGGATATCATTCTGTAATTTCTGGGGACAAGTGTTGTGCTGCATTGTTGGTATCTTGGGTTAAGCCGGAAGAACAGGAGGAGTCAAGATGAGATGCGCTAAGTGCGGTGGAAAAGTAGGATCGATCCCAATGAAAAATATCGACGGTGTTAAAGGATATTGCTATTTTTGCAATTCGTGTCATAATAGCTTTTGGAAATCCCTTGACGGATCTATTGTTGATTTCCGTGATGTTCAGATTTTAGGTGCTGATATGAGCAAGGCAGAGCCAAAGGCATGCGATTACGAGATCTCAATTGATTTAGTTTCTTTTGGAGTTGATACGGCTACCAGGGATGGAAAGAAAATAGCAAATGAGATTGCAGATTACTTAAGCAATGCAGGATATAATGTATCTATCGACAGTGGAGATAATCGCGCATCGTTGAAAATCGATTTGTCTAATACTAAGTATCTTAAGGAGGAAAAATAAATGAGCGGAAAAGTAGTATTAAGTTTCGTATTAGGAGTAGCGGCAGGTGCTGTAGGAATGTATTTCGGTATGAAACAGGCCTGTGAGATATACATTGAAAAAGAAATCGAGCAGTTTAAGACTGATTATGAGGCAGCACACGAGCCAAAGTCCGAAGAAAAGAGCGAAGACGTCAAGAAAATGGAAGAAAATCTGGAAAAAGATGCTGAAAAAGCCCTAAAAAAGTACGCTTCAGCCACAGAAAAGAGCATTTCCAGTGTAGATACAGGTAAAGAAGAGGCTGATGCTAAGCTCGAAAGAGTAAATTATGCCAAAATCCGGACTCCAGACATCGATAAAATCGACGAAATCGACGTTGAAAAGAACGTAGACTGTGCAATTGGACCAGTTGTGATTGATCCTAGCGAGTACATGGAAGACGATGGCCTCAAACGAGTTGTATGGAACTACTTACCTAAGGAGCATGCCGTATATTCAGAGAATGGCGATGAAGAGATTGTGGACGGTATTAAGATGCTTGGTGAGGAAAACTTAGACTCATTCGGCGAGTTTGAGGTTGATACGCTGTATGTAAAGAATGCTCGTGAAGGTATCAAGATCGATTGTATCCTGTACGAGGATGATACTTATGAAGAATTCTTAGAGGAGATTACATTATGATAAAATACTATTATCCAGACACATTACACAGTGTCAACAGATATGAAAGAGCAAAAAAAGAGGCTGAAAAACAGTCTAGAAAGGAGAAAAATGATAAAAATCGACAAAAATAGGGTCAAAATGGACTATTTTGAGTGGCTTTTAGGTAAAATTAGCGTTGATCCGGCCAAAAATGAGCGCATTCAGGGATTCAAATGGCTGTTCGCAACTGACTTCCAGTGGTCACATAAACTCGATGCCAATAGAGCTGCAGACGGTGTCGATCTTCGTGCAACCTTCGCTTATGAGTGTGGTTATAGATATCCAGAAGTCAGAGAAGCATTACTTGATAAGCAGTGTTCTTGGCTTGAAATGATGGTAGGCTTAGCCATGCGATGCGAAGATTCAATTATGGGAAACGACGAATTCGGAGACCGTACACCGCATTGGTTTAATGTCATGATTGACTCACTTGGGCTTTATCTGGACTGCTCTGAGGACGATGAAGTAATACTTAAAAAGTGTGCTTCACGTCAGTATAAACAGGATGGAGAAGGTGGCTTATGGTGGGTCAAAGGAACTAAAAAGAATTTAAGACGTATGCAGATTTGGGATCAGATGTGTGAGTATCTCAATTCAAATTATAAGGAGGAAATTCATCTATGAAAAGGTCAAAGGTTATTAACACAAAACTCACAGAGCATGAGCTCGAGAAGATTAAAGTAGAGAAGTTTGTGGAGCGCATGTTTAGTCGTGAAGAATGTCGTATTGGTGCATTAAACGCTGCTAGATATTTAGAGAAGAATGGACCTGCTGGGGTATTCTCTGATTCAGCTATTGATGTGATTGATGCATTTGCATTTGCATTTGCTTCGGGAGAATTAGACTGGGTTAAGGATTTAGGGAGAGATGAAGATGAGATGTCCTAAATGTAATAGTAATGTATATTCGCATCATCAAAAGATCAACAAATCTGGTACTGAGATAAGACGAAATTATGCTTGTCGTAAATGTAAATACATGTTTGAAACTGTTGAGAGTATTGTTGATAAGGAGAAACAAAATGACGAAGGAAGAGTTTAAGGGATTCAGTCCGGCTGTCCAGCATGACATGGTTTTAGAGGCCTTAGTACGAGTTACAAAGAACCTTGAGACGATGGAGAAAGGATCTGGAAAGCCGTTCGTAGGTACTACCAAACAGCGTAGGAACGATGCCAAATTACTTACTATTCTGGCGGATGCATTCAGTAAGAATGAACTAGTATGGAAGCATTCTGAGTCGACTAGGGACGAGGGTAAGATGATACCTAGGGACGAGGGTAAGATGATACCTAGGGACGAGGTCTTATCGCGCTTTGCCTTGTATACTGGCATTGGGCAGAAAGTATATATGGAAAAGTCTAAGCCCGCACCTTGGGACACGGCACCTATGATAGATGCAACCAATGATAATCGTAAAGGGTCTAGGAATACATTTAGTGAAATGACGAATGCCAAAGAAAAGATTGAGAGTGCTCAGCAGAGTTCCGGGAATTTTATGAGCTGTAAATCTAGTACTGATACTACGTCGTATCCTGACGAGTTGGTTAAAAGAAGTTAATAGGCGAAAATAATAAAGAAAGTTGAGGTAAAAATTATGGGAAATACGAAGAAATTCGTTCCTAATATGGATAAATCTGAGATGTTTATATGCCAGTACAATCCTTCTGATGGCGCTAGTCCTAGCTATTTTACCGTTGCCAAGGAGAAAATTGAAAACGGCAAAAGCGCTGGATTACGAGCTGTGGCATGTTGGAAAGGAAATCAGGCTGATAAAATGCACGATATTATTGTAAATAACAGGACAATTTAGGTAAAAATAATAAAGAAAGTTGAGGTAAAAATTATGGGAAATAATAAGAAAAACGAGGACTATGTTGACAAGATTGTACCTAATTCTAGGCGTGGAAAACTGCTGATTTTGCAGTATAATCCGTCTGATGGGAAGCGTGAAAGCTGGTTATCAGTGGCCGGAGAATGTGGCAAAAATGGACAAAATGCAAATTTACAGCTGATTTCAGTCGTAAAAGGAGCGTCTGCAGACCAACTTTATGAACTTTTGACTGGAAAACAGACAAAATAAATTTGGCCAAGGGTTGCAAAAATTGATGAAAAAAGGTGCTTTTTAGGGCCTTATTGGCCAAAAGCCCATTTTTTATATACTTTAAAAGAGTATTAAGAGAGTATTAATATATATAAAAGTTTTTGGAAACACATTTTTGTGCCCAAATGGTCTGGAAAGGAAAAAGTATGAATTTTGTAACGATTAAGAGTTCATATGTCAAGTCTAGGGATGCTACAGTTATTCACCCATCGTTTGCTGTTTCTAAACAAGTCGACAATTTGTTATGCAAAGGTAAGTCGTTCTATGCTATATGGGATGAAAAGAATAATAGATGGTCCACTGATGAATATGATGTCATCGATTATGTGGATCGTTTAATTGATGAAATGTTCGAAAAGGTTTGCAAAACTACAACCAGCAAAATTGAAAAGGACTATTTAAGAGACTTCGATAATGGACGCTGGGAAAAGTATAAGAAGTATTGTCAGCTTAGTCCGCCCTCTGCAATACAGCTCGATTCCGATATTACATTCCTAAACCAGAAGACGAGTAAAGAGGACTATCGTTCCAAGACCTTACCGTATGATATCGAAGAAGGCAAAACTCCAGGCTATGATAAAATAATCTCTACCCTATACGATGCAGAAGAACGACGAAAAATTGAATGGGCCATAGGATCAGTGATAGCTGGCGATTCAAAAAAGATTCAGAAGTTCTTGGTATTCTATGGCGAAGCAGGAACAGGTAAGTCTACAATTCTAAATATTATTCAAATGCTGTTTCAAGGGTATTGCGGAACATTTAATGCTAAAGACTTAGCTAACCCGTCAAAATCATTTGCAACAGCAGCATTCAAGGATAACCCATTAGTAATGATTCAGCATGATGGCGATTTAAGTAGAATCGAAGATAACACTCTTCTAAACTCTATAATTGCTCACGAGGAAATCAGCATTTCTGAAAAATATAAAGCCGAGTATCCGATGCGAGTTAACAGTATGTTGTTCATGGGAACAAACCGACCAGTCAAAATCACCGATGCAAAGTCAGGTATTATTAGACGACTGATTGATGTTAAGCCAACTGGCGAACTGCTTGATCCAGATACTTATCAAGAATGCATGAGTGAGGTTCCATATGAGCTTGGAGCTATAGCTAATCACTGCCTCAAGATATATAAAATGTATGGGAAGCATTACTATGATGGGTATAAGCCATTAGAAATGATGTTTAAGACAGACGTGTTCTTTAACTTTGTTGAAAGCTGTTATCCATTCTTTGAACAGGATAATGGCACAACATTAAAAGCAGCATACAGTCTTTACAAAGAATACTGTGACGGCACTGGGCTTCCAAACAAAATGCCAATGTATAGATTCAGGGAAGACTTAAAAGATTACTTTGACGAATTCATTGATAGAATAGTGCTTGAAGATGGAACAAGAGTTAGAAGCTATTACAAAGGCTTCAAGAAAGACAAGTTTACTGAGAAAGAACTCTCACCAGACAAAGCTAAAGAATCATGGCTCAAAATGGATAGTACTAAATCTATCCTGGATGAAGCATGCAAAGATTGTCCTGCACAATATGCTCGTGGCGATGCACCATCAAAAGCATGGGATCGAGTTGGTACAACATTGAAGGATCTGGATACTAGCAAGTTACATTATGTTATAGTTCCAGAGAATTTGATAGTTATCGACTTTGACCTGAAAGATGCTGATGGATACAAGTCTAAGGAATTAAACTTAGAAGCAGCGTCAAAATGGCCTCCTACATATGCCGAGTTCTCAAAGAGTGGAGCAGGGATTCATTTGCATTACTATTATACTGGTGATCCTAAACAGCTTGACAATGTATACAGCGACAATATCGAGATCAAGGTTTATAGTGGCAAAGGAGCATTGCGAAGAATTGTAAACGGATGCAATAGTTTAGCAATTGCTACTATATCTTCAGGATTACCATTAAAGAAAAGGAGTGATAATATGGTCGACTTTAAAGTAGTCGCCAGTGAAAAGATGATTCGAGCATTGATCAAAAAAAATCTTCGGAAAGAAAGTCACCCTGGAACTAAACCAAGTGTTGACTTCATTAAAAAGATTCTGGATGATGCATACGAGTCAGGAGAACACTATGATGTAACGGACATGCGAAATGATATTGTAGCATTTGCTGCGTCAAGTACAAACCATGCAGACTATTGTCTTGAGCAGGTTGGAAAGATTCACTACTGCTCCGATGATGTTGCTGGAGTAAACTCTCCAAAAGACGACAGAATTGTATTCTATGATATTGAGGTGTTTCCAAACCTGTTATTAGTTAACTGGAAATATAGAGGAGAACCTGGACCTTGCCACAGGATGATCAATCCGTCACCGGCAGAGGTTGAAGAGTTCCTCAAAATGAAACTTATTGGATTCAACTGTCGAAGATATGATAATCACATTCTGTATGCTCGAATGATGGGATATTCATTAGAAGCTTTATTCCAGCTTTCACAGGATATTATTAACAAAAGTCCAAACGCTTTCTTCGGATCAGCATACAACTTAAGCTACACTGATGTCTATGACTTCTGTGCTAAGAAGCAGAGTCTGAAGAAGTGGGAGATTGAATTAGGTATTCACCATCAGGAATGGTCTCTACCTTGGGATCAGCCAGTACCAGAAGAGCTGTGGCCTAAAGTTGCAGAATACTGTGACAATGATGTCATTGCAACAGAAGCTACATTCGAAGCTAACATTGCAGACTTTGAAGCAAGATGTGTATTAGCCGAGATTGCTGGAGGATGCCCGAATGACACAAACAATATGTTGTCTGGTAAACTGATCTTTGGAAATGACAAGAACCCACAGCGAGAGTTTATATATACTAACCTTGCTACAGGTATTTCAGTTGACATGGATGGTAATGAAACATTCAACGAGATAAATAAGTTTGAAGGCTATACATTCGATCACGGAGTATCAACATATCGTGACATCAAAATGAATGAAGGCGGATTAGTAATCGCTGATCCTGGAATGTACAGAAATGTCAAAACATTCGATATAACATCAATGCATCCGCATTCAGTTATCGCACTAAACCTCTTTGGCAAGAAGTATACGGCCAGATTCAAAGATCTGGTTGATGCTCGTATTGCAATTAAACATCGTGATGTTGAAGCATTAAAGACTCTGTTTGGTGGAGCATTTGCTAGATTTGCAAACGTAGCTGAAGAAGAACTCGAAAAACTTGCAAAGGCACTGAAGATTGTAATCAATTCTGTATATGGATTGACATCAGCTCATTTCAGTAACCTGTTCAAAGATGAAAGAAATATCGATAACATCGTTGCTAAACGTGGAGCACTCTTCATGGCAACACTTAAAGGCGAAGTTGAGAAACTTGGAGCACATGTCGTTCATATCAAGACTGACAGTATTAAAATCGACAATCCGACTCCAGAAGTTGAGCAGTTTATCTACGACTTCGGAAAGAAATATGGTTACACATTTGAAATCGAAGCTGAGTATGAGAAGATCTGCTTAGTTAATAATGCAGTTTATATTGCATACGAGAAAGGTGAAGGATGGACAGCAACTGGAACTCAGTTCGCAGTACCATATGTAAAGAAGACACTATTCACTCATGAAAAGATTGAGTTTGATGACTTATGCCAGACGATTGCAGTTACCAATGGTGGAGAGCTTGATCTCGACTTTAACGAGAATCTTGCAGAAGGTGAACATGACTTTAAGTTCGTTGGTAAAGTCGGCAGGTTCTGTCCAATCAAAGAAGGTTGCGGCGGAGCTCAGCTGTTCAGAGTAAAAGACGACAAGTACTTTGCACCATCTGGAACAAAGGGATACCGTTGGCTTGAATCTGAGGATGTATTAACAAACAATTTTCAGGATAAGATTGATATGTCTTATTATGAAGAACTTGCTGAAAAAGCAATCGAAACTATCTCAGAGTTTGGTGACTTTGAGAAATTTGCAATTGATGAACATAAAAATGATAACGCCGATATAGCAGCATAGAAAGGAAGGTCTATCATGGCAAACGTAAATAACATTAACATTGAAGGAGCAAATATTATTTGGAAGAACTTTTCAGGTGAGAGAGATAAATTCAATCCTGGAAAGAGAGGATTCAGTGTTGTAATCGATGACGCAGTAATGGCTGATGAGTTAAAACAAGAAGGATGGAATGTCAAAGAGCGTCCCCTTCAGGAAGGAGCAGATCCGTCAGAGCAGGAGTGGACTCTTCCTGTAAAACTGAACATGAACAGATACACACAGGTATGGCTTATTGTTGGAAATCACAAAACACTGCTGAACGAAGATACAGTAGCGCAGCTCGATGTGGTGGATATTACTGATTGCGATCTTTCAATTCGTCCTTACGAATGGGAAATGTCCGGTCGTACTGGAATCACAGCATATGTAGATTCTATGTATGTAACTATTCGTGAAAACAAATTTGCTAAGAAATATGCCGATTTAGACTAATATGGAATTAAAGTTGAAGCCGCACCAAATAAGTGCAATAAGAAAAATGCATAATGGCTGTATACTTTGTGGTGGTACAGGGTCTGGTAAATCTATTACCGGACTCGCGTACTACTTTATTCAGAATGGCGGAACGGTAGAACCAATGACTAAAATGAAGAATCCAAAAGATTTGTATATTATAACAACTGCTAAGAAAAGAGACAGCGGTGAATGGGTTGGGGATATGAGTTGGTTCTATCTAACACCAGATGATGAAACGAAGATATATGATCATAAAGTAGTTATAGATTCCTGGAATAACATTAAGAAGTATGCTAGCGTTCAAAACAGTTTCTTTATTTTTGACGAGCAACGAGTGGTAGGTTATGGTGCTTGGACTAAAGCGTTTCTTAAAATAGCAAAGTCCAATGACTGGATATTATTATCCGCAACACCTGGTGACAACTACATGGACTACATGCCAGTCTTTATTGCGAATGGTTTCTACAAAAACAAAAGCGAGTTCACTGCAGAACATTGTGTATATTCTAGATTTAGTAAGTTCCCTCAAATCGAAAGATTCATTGGAACCGAAAGATTGAATAGACTGCGAAGAAGAGTGCTGGTTGATATGCCATACCAAAATCCAGCTGTTCAATATCATGAAGATGTTTGGTGCTCATTCGATAAGGAAGCTTACAAGGACCTTATGAAAAACCGTTTCGATTATGAAAAGGGTGAACCAATAGAAAACGTTAGTGAGTTGTGCTATAAGCTAAGAAAGATCTGCTATACTGATGAAAGCAGAGCCGAAGCATTACGAAATATTTTCGAAGAACATAACAAGCTGATAGTTTTTTACAATTTCGATTACGAGTTAGAGATCATCAAAAATATAGACTTTGGAGAAGATGTTGTAATTGCTGAGTTAAATGGACACCGGCATGATCCGGAACCATTCGGTAATTCAAAATGGATTTATCTTGTTCAATACAATGCTGGGTCGGAAGCATGGAATTGTATAAAGACAGACACAATGGTTTTCTATTCACAGAACTACTCGTATAAAATGATGAAGCAGGCTAGTGGAAGAATTGACAGACTTACTACACCATACAAAGAACTTAAGTACTTTCACTTAAAATGCCGAAGCCCAATTGAGCTTAGGATTACAAGAGCTCTAGCTCAGAAAAAGAACTTCAACGAGTCTGCTTTCATAAAATAGGCCTCGCGAAAAAAACATAGCTTATTATAGGGGAGGAGAGTAGAATCTGCCTCTTTCCTTTTTGTTTGTCTTTTCGTGGGGCTCTTTTATATATTAAAGTTCTTACGTCTGTTTACTACAATCTGCCATTACGTTTACCTCCGGCCTCACGAAAGGAGAACAATGAAGAAAGAAAATAAAATTCAATCCGATATAGTTTCGGAGTTAAAAGAGTTATTCCCGGATTCTATTATTTTAAAGAACGACCCTAATTACAAACAGGGCATTCCGGATTTAGTTTTATTAGACAGAGAAGGTTGGGCATTACTCGAAGTTAAAAGAGACGCTAATGCTAGTCACAGACCTAATCAGGATTACTACGTAAACAAGGCAAATGAACTCGGTCAATATGGAAGTTTCATTTACCCTCAAAATAAGACGGAGGTTTATAATGGAATTCAGGAAACATTTACAAGTAAAAGAAGGAGATCACGCATATCTCGGAGCTAGTAAGTATCACTGGATAAACTATGATGCTGAAAAGCTTGAGAGTACATATCGGCGATTCTTAAAAGCACAGCAAGGAACAGAGTTGCATGAGTTTGCAGCAAAATGTATCAAGCTTCGACAGAAGTTGCCAAGATCCCCGCTAACACTCAACATGCATGTAAATGATGCAATTGGGTATAGAATGACACCGGAGCAGGTATTATATTATTCTGAGAATTGTTTTGGAACAGCGGATGCTATTAAGTTTTCGAAAGATTTTCTTAGGATTCACGATTTAAAAACAGGCGACATTCCTGCGCATATGCAGCAGTTGGAAATTTATACTGCGCTGTTTTGTTTGGAGTATGGAATTAAGCCTGGAGATATTGGAATTGAATTGAGGATCTATCAAAATAATGATATTCTTAAAGAGGTTCCTACACCGGAAATTATATTGCCGATCATGGATAAGATCAAGTCGTTTGACAAGATCATTGCAACTGTTAAGAAAGAGGAGGGCATTGTATGAGCCACTTGGCACATTATGGTACTAAACGTCATTCTGGTCGTTATCCTTGGGGTTCTGGGGATAACCCATATCAGCATAATGCAGAGTTCTTAAGGACTGTCCAAGAGATGAAAGCTCGAGGAAAAAGTGAGAAAGAAATTGCTGTATTCATGGGTATGAAAACAACTGAGTTTCGAAACAAGCAGTCAATTTATGTCAATGCTGAAAAAGTAGATCGAATCAATAGAGCTATGAAGTTGAAAGAGCATGGCTATTCCAATGTCAAAATAGCTGAAATGATGTTTGACTCTGCAACAAAAGAGTCGACAGTTCGATCGTTATTGAACCAGGGCGAAAAGCTTAAGAAAGATGCATGTATCAATGCAGCAGAGACTTTAGCCAAGAGAGTCAGCACTAAGAACTTTGTCGATGTTGGTACTGGAGTCGAAAGAGAAATGGGAATTACCAAAACAAGATTGGATGTATCTCTTCAGATCTTAAAAGAAGCTGGTTATGAAGTACATTCAGTCAGAGTTCCACAGATCAATCAGAAAGGCCAGTACACGACCACAAAAGTTCTTTGCCCTCCAGGAACTGAATGGAAAGATGTTCAGCAGCACACTGACAAGATTCAGCCAGTAAATGAGTATTCCCATGATGGTGGAACAACATTCTGGGCACCAGAGTATCCATCAAGTATCTCGTCAAGCCGAGTAGCTGTAAGATATGGTGACAAAGGCGGATTAGAGAAAGATGGTGTTATTGAGCTTCGAAGAGGAGTTGCAGATCTGGATCTTGGAGACTCACATTATGCACAGGTGCGAATCGCTGTTGATGGCACTCATTATCTGAAAGGTATGGCAATCTATTCAGATGACATGCCAAAAGGTGTTGATGTTATATTCAATACCAATAAAACAAGCGACGTACCAAAGATGGATGTCTTCAAGAAAATGAAAGATGATCCTGATAATCCGTTTGGAGCTACAATTAAAGCAAACGGTCAGTACCATTATAAAGATAAAGATGGAAACGAAAAGCTCGGAGCTATCAACAAGCTGAAAGAGGAAGGAGATTGGGATCACTATTCTAAGAACCTTGCTTCTCAGTTCTTATCAAAGCAGCAGCTCCCGCTTATAAAGAAGCAGCTTAAACAATCAATTGACAATCGTCAGGATGAACTTGATAAAATCCTAAAGATGACAAACCCGGTTGTTAAACGAAAGTTATTAGCAGACTTTGCTGAAGGTTGCGATAGTCAGGCAGTAGAGCTTAAAGCAGCTGCACTTCCGAGACAGAGTTCTAAAGTAATCTTGCCAGTATCTTCGCTTAAAGATAATGAGATATATGCACCTTCATACAAGAATGGCGAGACTGTATGCCTTGTTCGTTTCCCGCATGGTGGAACATTTGAGATTCCAGAACTCAAAGTAAACAACAAGAATCCTCAAGGAAGAGCGATGCTTGCTAATGCGATTGATGCAGTCGGAATCAACTCCAAGGTTGCTGAAAGATTATCTGGAGCTGACTTTGATGGCGATACAGCAGTAGTAATTCCATCGAACTCGCCAAAATCAAAAGTTAAGATAACGACTTCTGATATTAGTGCTTACATTGGTTTAAAGGATTTCGATCCTAAGATTGCATACCGTGGTATTGAAGGAGTTACAGCAAAACTTCCTGAGAAACGTAAGGGATTGGAAATGGGTAAGATCTCCAACCTGATCACTGATATGCAGCTCAAAGGCGCAAAGCCTGAGGAAATTGCAAGAGCAGTACGTCACTCAATGGTTGTAATTGATGCCCCTAAGCATGGACTGGACTATAAGAGGTCTTTTGAAGAGAACCGTATAGCCGAGTTAAAGAAAAAGTACCAGGGCGGTGCTGATGCGGGTGCATCCACACTCCTATCCCGGTCTAAGTCGGTAGCCTATGTTCCAGAAACAAAACAGATTCGTTTGAAGGATATCGATCCTAAAACTGGTGAAGTGCACCCGGAGCTCACAGGGCGTACCTATACGGACTGGAAAAGAAACAAAGACGGTGCCTGGGAATCAAGAGGTGAAAAACTGGCTACTGTCAAGACAACAAAAATGGCGGCTACTAATGATGCACGTACCCTGCTGTCTAAAGATCCAAATCCAAAAGAGGTTGCCTATGCGGACTATGCCAATGCCCTTAAGCATATGGCTAACTTGGCAAGAAAGAGTCAGGTTGCAACTAAGAACATTGAGATGAATGCTCAGGCTAAAACGGTATATTCAGCAGAAGTTGCAAGCCTTAATGCTAAATTAAATAGGGCATTACAGAACGCACCAAAAGAGCGACAGGCCCAAATAATAGCTAATAAGACATTAAAGAAGAAACAAGCAGCTAATCCTGATTGGACAGCAGATGAAATCAAACGAGCTGGACAGCAAGCTTTAACAGCAGCTAGAGCAAAGGTTGGTGCATCCAAGTCTAATGTGCAAGTAGACATATCGGACAAAGAGTGGGAAGCAATTCAAGCTGGTGCAATCAGTACATCAAAGCTTGAACAGATACTTAACAACGCTGATTCAGATAAAGTTAAGCAACTTGCAACTCCAAGAAAATCTGTTACAGTTAGTTCTTCACAAGCTGCAAGAATCAAGTCTATGCTTAACTTCGGTTACACCCAAGCTGAAGTTGCTGAAGCGACTGGACTTTCTGTGTCGACTGTTAGTAAATATTTATAGAAAGGGGAATAAGGGATGAACAACGCAAATGATGGATCCATTAAGTTAGCAACACAGAGTTCTGCTGATCGTAATGATACACTACATATCTGGATAACAACAGTGGATAACCCTTTTGATCCTTTTACTGACTTTGACAATTGGTATCGATATGATGAATCAAAGGGCTATTGCACTTCAGGGTATCTTGCTAGATACTTTGACACTGATACATCAGACATGGGCGATGAAGAATACGAAGCACTGTTAACTGCTGCTATTGAGATTATTCTCAAGAACGATTTCATGGGTCAATACTTTAAAGTAACTCACGAAAATGGAGTAACTAAACCAAGAATTCATAGTAACAAGTAAATAAAAGCTGAGATTTGAATGATTCAAATGATTTGAATGTCTTAGAGTTATTAAAAATAGAAACTCTGTAATGCCATTTGAGTTATTCGATTAGCACCTGGGAGGGGGTCGTTAAAATAGCACCCCCTCTGTCAT
>OGQN01000209.1_pt1 | contig 58620 bp, 50 predicted proteins | sample 1553231 | NCBI WGS metagenome assembly OGQN01 (sample SAMEA2579950, study PRJEB22360) | human gut metagenome | biome: human gut; feature: human-associated habitat; material: faeces | place: Denmark | collected 2008/2010 | reverse complement strand
TTCCTAACGTAGCAGGAACAGGTGTTGATGTAATCGCAACAAAGAATATCCAGGCAGTATAAAGGGGGAAGCTTCTGATTTGCCGCAGGCAAAGGAGACGCACCCTAAAAAAGAAGAGAACCTATATTTGTGACTCTATCACTGCGGGTTGAATATTCGCTTAAAGGCTCATATTCAATCCTCGCTCTAAGGCCACAAATATAGGTTCTCTTCTTTTTTAGGGTGCTGTCTTTGGCTGGTGGAGACAAATCAGAATTCATGTTGGAAGATTTGGGGATTCGTCAGAAGGTTGTTTTTTTATTTTGTGGGATTCTCATTTTATCTCGTATATATAGGTAGAAGCAGTGATGGCTTCAATAAAGATTATCTTAGAAAGGATGAGTAAAATGAGAAAGACAGAAAGAAATTTTACAAACAAGGTTTTAGAAAGTAAACGAGGAGATGTACAGGCAGTAAAGAGTAAAATTAAAAGCTCTGTAATGGCAACAGCTTTTTTGTTTGCCGCAACGATGCCGCTTAGTATGGTTGTTTCACCGAGAAATGTGCAGGCTGCTGTCACTCAGCAAAGGCAAATTCAGGCTGTAAATCAGAAAACAAAAACAAATACGTCAAAAGCAATCAAAACGACAACTTCTAGAAAAGTAACATCAGCAACCATGATAAAGGCATATAAAAAATATTTAAGAAAAAATGCAATCAATAAAAAATATTATGCCATTGTAAATATTGGAGATAATAATGCACCGGTACTTTTAATAGGAACGCTGGGAGCAGAAAACGATAAAACAGGAAGACATTATACAGGATGTCAGATTTATTATTATAAAAATGGCAAAGTAGTAAAGCTAGATACATTTAGAGAGGGAGGAAGATGGCTGTTGCTTTCTCGAAAAAATGGACAGAATTATCTTACAAACGGTGGTTCAGATTTCTCTATCCGAATTTGTGTTAAAAATGGAAACTTATACAGATATCAATATTATAACAATCATAACTGGAAAAAGAATCCTGAAAATAAATGGGCAACATCCATTGTAAAAATGAACGGTAAAGTTACTAAAAATATGGGATATTTGGATGGGACATTATACAGAAGACATACTGGTTATTATACTTATTTAAAGAATCCAGAAATCAGCTTTACAAAGAATGTGAAATAACTTCTGCTTGTTCCTATTTTACAAATTTATTGGGGGATTTGGAAATGGGAGCAGGAAGAATAGGAAATCTGTTTTTACTTCAGTAGCCAAAGAACAGCCTCCAGAAAGAGAAATAAGCTATATTTGTGGCCTGGGAGCAAAGGTTGGATGTGAGTGGTTAAGCGAACATTCAACCTGCAGCGACGAAAGTCACAAATATAGCTTATTTCTCTTTCTGGAGGCGTCTCCTTTGTTGCATAAGTCAAAATTTTTCTTGTATTTCCTGCAAAATAGGGTTAGAATAAAATCGTATATGTTTAAATATATGATGATGTTAAATCTGGAGGTTAATAAATAATGAAGATTATTATGTTAGGCGCTCCTGGCGCAGGTAAAGGAACTCAGGCAAAGAAACTTTCAGAGAAATATGGTATTCCACATATTTCCACAGGTGATATTTTCCGCGCTAATATTAAGAATAATACAGAACTCGGACAGAAAGCAAAAGGATACATGGATGCAGGACAGCTTGTACCAGATGAACTGGTTGTTGATCTTGTAGTAGATCGTATTAAAGAACAGGATTGTTTTAAAGGATTTATCCTTGATGGTTTTCCACGTACCATTCCACAGGCAGAAGCTCTTGACTATGCATTGAATAATCAGAATGAGAAGATTGATTATGCAATTAATGTAGATGTTCCTGACGAGAATATCATCAACAGAATGGGTGGAAGAAGAGCATGTGTTGGTTGTGGTGCTACATATCACGTAGTAAATATGCCACCTAAGAAAGAGGGTATCTGTGACCATTGCGGAGAGAAGTTAGTTCTTCGTGAAGATGATAAGCCGGAAACCGTTAAAAAGAGACTGCAGGTTTATCATGATCAGACCAAGCCTTTAATTGAGTATTACGATAAGAAGGGTTCTCTTTTAACAGTAGACGGAACTTTAGATATCAATGTAGTATTTGAAAAGATTACAAAAGTTCTTGGATAGAGTGTGTTTGAAATGAAAAGGGTTGTCGCGGTATCACTCTTATAGTGCGATAGCCTTTTTTATTATAAAGTATTATAAATGAGAGGGTGTCTCATGGAGCATACAGGAATAAAACCAAAAGTAATAGAAGAGATACGAACTTTTGCAAGAAAGAAATAATGTGGCACATTCTTATAATGAAAGAATTGCATTAGGTATTGTTATGCAGGCAAAAGAATCATTTTATGATATGTTTTGTCAGTTGAAAAATGAGATTGATAAAAACTGGCTATAGGAGAAAACAATGGCAATTACAATAAAGAACGAGCATGAGATAGCATTGATGCGTGAGTCAGGACGTTTACTGGCACTGGTTCACGAAGAGATGCGTAAGGAATTAAAAGAGGGGATGACAACAAAGGATATTGATCGGATTTGTGAGACAATGATCAGAGACTTTGGCTGCATTCCTAATTTTTTGAATTATCAGGGATTTCCGGCTTCTGTATGTGTGTCGATTAATGATGAAGTTGTACATGGAATCCCTTCAAAAAAAAGATACATTGAGAACGGAGATATCGTAAGCCTTGATGCAGGGCTTATTTATAAAGGATATCATTCCGATGCTGCGAGAACACATGGTGTAGGAGAAATCAGTCCGGAAGCACAGAGGATTATTGATGTTACAAAACAATCCTTTTTTGAAGGTATTAAATTTGCAAAACCTGGCAATCATTTAGTTGACATTGCAAGAGGTATTCAGACTTATGCGGAAAGTAACGGATATTCTGTTGTGCGTGATCTGACAGGCCATGGAATTGGAACGAGGCTTCATGAAGCACCGGAGATTCCGAACTTTGTGCAGAGAAGAAGAGGCGCTAAGATGCAAAAGGGAATGGCACTTGCGATCGAGCCGATGATCAATGAAGGAACCTATGATGTTTACTGGCTTGATAATGACTGGACAGTAGCAACGGTAGACGGAAAGCTTTCTGCACATTATGAGAATACGATTGCTATTACAGATGAGGGATGCGAGATTCTCACAATGCTTCCGGAAGAAAAAGAAGCTTTGCATAGTGAACAAAAAGAAAAGTGATTTTTTTATAAATTTTTACTTGGTAATGGAGAAGATTTATGCTAGAATATAAATTAGGTTATTTTGCCACATCCCTTTGCGGTCACGATAAAGGAAGAATTTACATGATTGTAAAACAGGAAGGTGAGATGATTGGATTGTCGGATGGAGTAAGAAGAACCATTGATAATCCGAAGTGGAAAAAGAAGAAACATATTCAGATGATACGCTCTGAGAGAATGGCAGAAGCTTTTCCGTCCCTGATTTCTTCGGAGGATGCCAATCAGAGGATCTATGATGAGATCGCTGGAATGGAAGGGCGTAAAGTAAGAAAGCAGGAGGATTAAATATGTCAAAATCAGATGTTATTGAAGTAGAAGGAAAGGTAGTCGAGAAGCTTCCTAACGCTATGTTTAAGGTAGAGTTAGAGAATGGTCATCAGGTACTGGGACATATCAGCGGAAAGTTACGTATGAACTTTATTAAGATTTTACCAGGAGATAAAGTGACAATTGAACTTTCCCCATACGATTTAACAAAAGGCAGAATTATCTGGAGAGATAAATAGATTAAAAGGTTTTGTATGATTTGACTGAAGAATGGCTAGAATTTTGTCGTTTTTCGGAAGAATTGTGCTTGCTTTTAATATAGAAAGATGATATAATAATTGCCGAACGTTTTGGAAAGGAGAGAAAATCGTGAAGGTTAGAGCATCAGTTAAGCCTATCTGCGAAAAATGCAAAGTCATTAAACGCAAAGGCGCAATCAGAATCATTTGCGAAAATCCAAAACATAAACAGAGACAGGGATAAGACCTTGCTTCCGGGTTCAGCAGAATTTGGGAGTGGAGAGTATATTCTTGATTTTGTTGTGTCATTGGTATGATATCCTTTCAATCTGAGTATTTACGTCAGATGCAAGAGAAACTATTGAGTTTTGCGGATATCATCAATTATTGCCACCGTCATGGCAATTAAGCAATTTTACGAAAAGCGGCTGTGGTGAGTAATCGCCAATATATTTTCGTAAAAAGACAGTGCGGGAAGACAGCACTGCCATGCAGCGCGAAAGAGTTTACAGTTTGTCTGTAACGATAAGACGGTCACGCTGTAGTCTGGGAATACTGTGTATTTCACGACATAAAACAATACTATAATTAAGGAAAACAAGACGAATCCAAACTTAAGACACGCTGAACATTTCACCGTACGCGGCAGCGATGGATTTTGTTGGATGAATATTTAGTGGAGGTGCACACATGGCTCGTATTTCAGGTGTTGATTTACCTAGAGAAAAACGTGTAGAAATCGGTCTTACTTATATTTATGGAATTGGAAAAACAAGTGCAGATCAGATTTTAAAAGCAGCAGACGTTAATCCTGACACACGTGTACGCGATTTAACTGATGACGAGGTTCGTCGTCTTAGCGAAATCATCAATGCAGATTATACTGTAGAAGGTGATTTACGTCGTGAGATCGCTATGAACATCAAACGTTTACAGGAAATTGGTTGCTACAGAGGAATCCGTCATAGAAAAGGATTACCTGTTCGTGGACAGAAGACAAAGACAAACGCTAGAACACGTAAAGGTCCTAAGAAAACTGTTGCAAACAAGAAGAAATAAGTAATTTAGAGATAAGTATTAATATAGATTAATCCTATAGGAGGGTTTCGTCAATGGCAAAGAAAGTGACCAAAAAGGTGACGAAGAAACGTGTTAAAAAGAATGTACAGCACGGTCAGGCTCATATTCAGTCATCTTTTAATAATACAATTGTAACATTAACTGACTCTGAAGGTAACGCTCTTTCTTGGGCAAGTGCTGGAGAAATGGGCTTCAGAGGCTCCAAAAAATCTACTCCATATGCAGCACAGATGGCAGCTGAAACAGCAGCTAAAGCAGCAGTGGTACACGGATTAAAGACTGTTGAAGTTATGGTTAAAGGACCAGGTTCAGGAAGAGAAGCAGCAATTCGTGCACTTCAGGCATGTGGTCTGGAAGTAACAAGCATTAAAGATGTTACACCAGTACCTCATAACGGATGTCGTCCACCAAAACGTAGAAGAGTCTAATAGGAGGTAAGTAAGAATGGCAATTGATAGAACTCCAGTCCTGAAGAGATGCAGATCCTTAGACATGGATCCTGTATATTTAGGAGTGAATAAGAAATCAAACAGAAAGTTAGTTCGTTCCAGCAGAAAGATCAGCGAGTATGGTCTTCAGCTTCGTGAAAAACAGAAAGCAAAATTCATCTACGGTGTTTTAGAAAAACCTTTCAGAAACTACTATGCTACAGCAGAGAGAATGAAAGGACTTACAGGTCCTAACTTAATGGTTCTTCTTGAGTCCAGACTGGACAACGTAGTATTCCGTATGGGATTTGCAAGAACAAGAAAAGAAGCTAGACAGATCGTTGGACATAAGCATGTATTAGTTAACGGTAAGTGCGTTAACATTCCATCTTACAGAATTAAAGCTGGCGATGTAGTTGAAATTAAAGAAAACAAAAAGACAATGCAGAGATACAAAGATATCGTTGAGGCAACTGGCGGTGTTCTTGTACCAGCATGGTTAGATGCTGATATCGAAGAGTTAAAAGGAACAGTTAAAGAACTTCCTTCTCGCGATATGATCGATGTTCCAGTTAATGAAACACTCATTGTCGAGTTATATTCTAAATAATAAATGATTCTTCTAATTGAATGCCTGCTATCATACAGGCATTCAATTATAGTATATGGAAGCTGGTAAACCTGGAATTGATTTTCCAATTAATTACCCAAAAGGAGGGTCCCATTCGTGTTTGAATTCGAAAAACCGAGAATTGAAATAGCAGAGATTTCAGAAGACAATAAATATGGTCGTTTTGTGGTGGAACCACTGGAAAGAGGGTACGGCACAACTTTAGGTAACTCCTTAAGAAGAATCATGTTATCTTCCTTACCAGGTGCAGCAGTAAGTGCAGTGAAGATTAAAGGCGTTCTTCATGAATTTAGTTCTATTCCTGGTGTAAAAGAAGATGTCACTGAAATAATTATGAATATCAAAGAGCTGTCCATCAAGAATAACAGTTCTTCTAACGAACCAAAACGCGCTTTTATTGAGTTCAGCGGAGAGGGTGTAGTTACAGCAGCAGACATCCAGGTTGACAGTGATATTGAAATCATTAATCCGGATTTAGTTATTGCAACTTTAAGTGGCGGTGCAGACAGCCATTTTGAAGCAGAGCTGACTATTACAAAAGGCCGTGGATATGTAGGCGCTGATAAGAATAAATCGGAAGATCAGTCCATTGATGTAATTGCAGTAGATTCTATTTATACACCTGTAGAGCGTGTTAATCTTACTGTAGAGAATACTCGTGTAGGTCAGATTACAGACTTTGATAAACTGACTTTAGATGTATTTACAAATGGAACACTGGCACCGGACGAAGCAGTGAGCCTTGCTGCTAAAGTTCTGAGTGAACATCTTAACCTCTTTATCGACTTATCTGAAAATGCTCAGAAGGCTGAGGTTATGGTAGAAACAGCTCAGGACCCGGTTGACAAAGTTTTAGAGATGAACATTGACGAATTAGAATTATCTGTTCGTTCATATAACTGCTTAAAGAGAGCAGGTATCAATACTGTTGAGGAACTTACAAACAAGACACCTGAAGATATGATGAAGGTTCGTAACCTTGGACGTAAGTCTCTTGAAGAAGTATTAGCTAAATTAAAAGAATTAGGTCTTTCCTTAAATAATAGCGAAGAGTAATTCTTACCATAAACAAAGTAATATAGACCCGCTTAGGCTGAAGGTATTAGTAGGCATAGCGAAAAATAAACAGGAGGTCCATTAAAATGGCAAAATACAGAAAATTAGGAAGAACATCTAACCAGAGAAAAGCTTTATTACGTAACCAGGTTACACAGCTTTTATATCATGGAAAGATTCGTACTACAGAAGCAAAAGCTAAAGAAATCCGCAAAATCGCTGAAGGTTTAATCGCTCTTGGCGTTAAAGAAAAAGACAACTTCGAAGTTGTTAAAGTTCAGGCTAAAGTAGCTAAGAAAGACGCAGAAGGCAAGAGAGTTAAAGAAGTAGTTGACGGAAAGAAAGTAACTGTTTATGAAACAGTTGAAAAAGAAATCAAAAAAGATTTACCATCCAGACTTCATGCAAGACGTCAGATGTTAAAGGTATTATACCCTGTAACTGAAGTTCCTGCAGAAGGAAAAGGAAGAAAAGCAAATACAAAGAAAATTGATCTTGCTCAGAAAATTTTTGATGAGTACGCTCCTAAATATGCTGAACGTAACGGTGGTTACACAAGAATCGTTAAAATTGCTCAGCGTAAAGGTGATGCTGCATTAGAAGTTATCATTGAATTAGTTTAATTTTACGTGTGTTGACTTTCATTTAGTTCAATAGACAAAATAAAAATCTTATAATTGCAAATGTATCCTTAGTACGAGAGTTTAATGCAGTTAAGCATCGAATTTTTAACAACTAAAGATACAAACGCAATTATAAGATTTTTTTGTTTTTAATAAATAGATATTTAATGTTATAAAAAAATAGGGTATAATGGGTGTTAGCTTTGTCGAACTAAGATTGATAATTAATGGAGAATAAAATCAGATGAATTTGATCGATGTGAAAAATCTTTTATTTAACTATAAAATATATTCCGGGGAAAAAGAAGAAGTCATTGAACATACAGCGATTGATCATGTTTCTTTGTCAATTAAGAAAGGTGATTTTGTCGGAATTCTTGGTCATAACGGATCGGGAAAGTCAACACTTGCAAAACAGCTTGCTGCTTTACTAAAGCCATCTGATGGAATAATTTATGTTAATGGAATGGATACGGCGAAGGATGAACTACTTCTTCCTATTAGGAAGACAGCGGGAATGGTATTTCAGAACCCAGATAATCAGTTGATTGGAAATATCGTGGAAGAAGATATCGCTTTTGGTCCTGAGAATATGGGGATTCCCAGAGAAGAAATTGAGGAAAGAATTACGAGAGCATTAGAAGCTACCGGAATGAGTGCATATCGGGAACATTCTCCAAATGCACTTTCCGGTGGACAAAAACAAAAAATCGCGATATCCGGGGTGCTTTCGATGGAACCGGAATGTATTATTTTTGATGAGCCAACGGCGATGATTGATCCAGAAGGCCGAAAAGAGGTATTGAAAGCTATTTATGATTTGAATCGTTTAAAACATATTACGATTATTTATATAACACATTTCCTTGATGAAGTCAGTAAGGCAGATTATCTGTATGTGATGAAGCAAGGAGCCATTACGTTAGAAGGTTCTCCGGAAACATTATTTAAGATGCCAGATCAATTAACAGAAAATAATCTAGAACTTCCGTTTGAGATTTCGCTTATTGCAGAATTAAGAAAAAAAGGTCTGAATATACCGAAAGAAATATATACAAAGAAGCAACTACTTGAGTTTTTTAAATATCTGCGGCAAGAAGAAGGTTTCTTGTTTCCTGAAAAGAAAGTAGAGAATCAACAGAAGAAATGTATTGCAGAAACAGAGAAAGAAAAAGGCATTGTTCTGAAAAACATCAGTTATCAGTATAAAAAAAGAAGTGCTGAGGAAGCAAAAGATGCGTTACAAGACGTTTCATTATCTATAAAACCTGGAGAATTTGTAGCAATCGTAGGAAAGACTGGATCAGGAAAGTCAACATTGATTCAACATTTAAATGGACTTTTGCAGCCACAAAGTGGACAATATTTTTTTGAAGGCCAGGATATATGGTCGAAAAAGTATGATTTAAAAAAACTCAGACAGAAGGTAGCACTTTGTTTCCAGTATCCGGAATATCAGCTTTTTGAGGAAACTATATTAAAGGATATCGCATTTGGACCGAAAAATCTTGGTTTTGATAAAAAGAAATGTGAAGAAAAGGCTCGGTATGCAATGAAGCTTGTGGGCCTGCCAGCAGAACTTGAAAAGGTTTCTCCGTTTTCATTATCCGGAGGACAAAAAAGGAGAGTAGCTTTGGCCGGAATTTTAGCTATGGAACCAGAGTATCTTATTTTAGATGAACCAGTGGCCGGAATGGATGCTCCTGGTAAAAGGATGTTATTTCAGCTTTTACATCATCTTAATAAAGATAAAGGAATTACAATCGTACTTGTTTCTCATAACATGGATGATGTTGCGGCACATGCAGATCGCGTATTAATTATGGAAGATGGAACTCTGAAAATGGATGGAACGACCAGAGAAATATTTGCAAGGAAAGATGATCTTACAACGACGGGACTTGGGCTTCCTCAAACAGTAGAATTTTACCTGGAATTAAGGAAAATGCAGATACAGGAAAGCATAGATTCTAACAGACAAACATTGCAAAATGAGAATGCCATTCCTCTTACCATAGAAGAACTGGCAGAATGTATTACAGGAGGCAGCAAATGATTCGGGAAATGACATTAGGACAATATTATAAAGCAGATTCCGTACTTCATAAACTGGATGCTCGTGTAAAACTTTTAGGGACATTGCTTTTTGTTATTACTTTATTTTTTCCGAAAAGTTTATTAAGTCTTGGAATTGCAACAGTATTTCTTGCTTTCACAATAAAGCTGTCAAAAGTACCATTTTCTATGATGATTCGAGGTGTAAAGCCACTGTTTGTTATTATTTGTTTTTCAGCGATTATTAATATGATCAGTGTAGGAGGAGAAGTATTAATAAAACTTGGACCGGTATCCATTACGAAGCAGGGCTTATGGATGGCATTTTATCTTGTTATACGTTTAGTGTACCTTGTCATCGGTTCGTCAGTTATGACATTTACGACAACACCGAATCAGCTTACGGATGGACTTGAAAAAGGATTTCAATTTCTCAAAAAAGTGCATATTCCTGTACATGAAATTGCTATGATGATGTCGATTGCTCTTCGCTTTATTCCAATTTTAACAGAAGAACTTGATAAGATCATGAAAGCACAGATGTCACGAGGCGTTGATTTTGAAAGTGGAAATATTTTAGAACGAGGGAAAAAGCTGATTCCTGTTTTAGTACCACTCTTTATCGCAGCAATCAGAAGAGCCTCTGATCTTGCAATGGCAATGGATGCGAGATGTTATAATGGCGGGGAAGGAAAGACAAGATTACATCCCCTTGTTTATAAAAAACAAGATTATGCCGCATATGGAATCATGCTTTTATATGTAGCAATTATGATTTTTTGTAGTTTTATTTTAATATAAGAAATATATGATGTTGGTATCAAAAGTTCTCTTTCAGGCAAGCCTGCATCGGCTTTTTGACCTTTTGACCCTGATATTAATATATGTTACTATATAAAAGATGTTAGAATAATCAGTGCTGCATACTGATAAACATAGGAGAATAAAACTTATGAAACGATTTAAATTAGTAGTGGCTTATGATGGGACAAACTATTGCGGCTGGCAGATTCAACCGAATGGGATTACGATAGAAGAAGTACTGAATAAAACATTGAGTGATTTTTTAAAAGAAGAGATACACATAATCGGAGCAAGCAGAACAGATTCTGGAGTACATTCTTTTGGAAATGTAGCAGTATTTGATTCAGAGACAACGATTCCCGCAGAAAAACTTTGTTTCGCACTAAACCCACAGCTTCCAGAAGATATACGAATTATGTCTTCTGCACAGGTGGCGGATGATTTCCACCCAAGATATTGTGATACAAGGAAAACATATGAATATCATATTCAAAATGGAAAGATTCCTCTGCCAACAGAGAGGCTTTATTCTCATCTTGTCATCTTTCCATTAGATGTAGAAGCGATGCAGGAAGCCGGACAATATCTTGTTGGAACACATGATTTTAAAAGTTTTTGCGCTTCAAAAACACAGGCACAGACAACGGTAAGAACTGTGACAGGAATAGAAGTGGAAACTCACTCACTTTCAGAAGGAGAATATCCATCTCAGAAAGTAATAATCCGCGTAACAGGAGAAGGTTTTCTCTATAACATGGTCCGCATTATCAGTGGAACACTAATTAAAGTAGGATTAGGAGTCTATCCACCAGAGCATGTAAAAGAGATACTTGCAGCCTGCGATCGTTCAAAATCAGGAGAAACCGTTCCGGCAAAAGGGCTTTTTTTGAAAAAGATTGAATATTTGTAAATTACAGGACGTAAAAAATTAAAAAACCCCATATTTTGTGGTAAAAATATTGTTGACACACTGAAAAGAGTGTTATATAATATGAAATTGTGGTATGCATATAAAATGTAATCTCAAAAGCCCCGAGATGCATTTTGTCATATACCTGCGTAAGCAGGATTGATATGATGGAGGGTCCGGACAGCCAGGAAGTCATATCTGAAACGTTGATTTTTTTTAGAATAAACAGGAGGAGAACTACTCATGAAAAGTTTTATGGCTAGCCCATCTACCATCACTAGAGACTGGTATGTAGTTGATGCTACAGGACATACATTAGGACGTCTTGCATCTGAAGTTGCAAGTGTTTTAAGAGGAAAGAACAAACCGATCTTCACACCTCATATGGATTGCGGTGACTATGTAATCATCGTTAACGCTGACAAGATCAAAGTATCCGGTAAGAAGTTAGATCAGAAGATCTACTATCACCACAGCGATTATGTTGGTGGAATGAAAGAAACAACATTAAGAGAAAAATTAAACAAGAAACCAGAAGAAGTTATCGAACTTGCCGTAAAAGGTATGCTTCCTAAAGGACCTCTTGGAAGACAGATGTATACAAAGCTTTTCGTATACGCTGGACCTGATCACAAACATGCTGCACAGCAGCCTAAGGAATTAGCAATCTAGTATTAATTTAAGGAGGAAAAGTAAGTGGCTACTACAAGATATTACGGAACTGGTAGAAGAAAAAGCAGTGTTGCAAGAGTATATCTCGTACCAGGAACAGGTAAAGTAACAATCAATAAAAAAGACATGGATGAATATTTTGGATATGACACATTAAAAGTAATCGCTCGTCAGCCATTAGAATTAACATCCACAGCAGATAAATTTGACGTATTAGTTAACGTACATGGTGGCGGATACACAGGACAGGCTGGTGCGATCAGACACGGTATTGCAAGAGCATTACTGGAAGCTGACCCAGAATTCCGTCCAGCATTAAAGAAAGCTGGATACTTAACTCGTGACCCACGTATGAAAGAAAGAAAGAAATACGGTCTCAAAAAAGCTCGTAGAGCACCTCAGTTCAGCAAGCGTTAATTTCGTTTACTCGAACTACAAATTTCAAACAGCAGCGCAAGAACCTCTCAGGGGAGCAATCCTTTGGGAGGTTTTTTTGTGGAATGTAGTATCGAAGTATTTTTGCACCTGCCTTTGCGGCTAATTTTCCTTCAGCTGCACCCAAATTTCATCAACGTACGTTCCACGTACGCCTCAAAAATTTGTGCACAACTGACGAAAAATTTTCTCGCAAAAACAAGCACAACAATACTCCGATACTACATTCAGCAGGAATTGGATAAGCTTTAGTTTATCTCAGTCGGAGATTGGACTCACACTGAGACAAATTTGCTGTCACTCACCACCTGAAAGAGGTGGGAGTCTTCTCGACTGAGATAAATAGAATTTTAAGGAGAATTTATGAGTATTTTAAATGTAGAACATTTGACCCATGGTTTTGGAGACAGAGCAATCTTTAACGATGTGTCTTTCCGATTATTAAAGGGGGAACATATCGGTCTTGTCGGAGCAAACGGTGAAGGAAAGTCCACATTTATGAGTATTGTTACCGGAAAAATGATGCCGGATGAAGGAAAAGTAGAGTGGGCGAAAAATGTAAATGTTGGATATCTTGACCAGCATGCGGTATTAGAAGCAGGAATGACAATTCAGGATGCATTAAAATCTGCGTTTGATCCTTTATTACAAAAAGAAGAACGAATGAATGAAATCTGTGATCTACTCGGTTCTGCTGATGAGAAAGAAATGGAGCTTCTCATGGAGGAATTAGGACTGATTCAGGATGACCTTACTCTTCATGATTTTTATACTATTGATGCAAAGGTAGAAGAAGTAGCAAGAGCGCTTGGCCTTTTAGATCTTGGATTAGATCGTGATGTTACAGATTTGAGTGGCGGACAGAGAACAAAAGTACTTCTGGGAAAGCTTTTATTAGAAAAGCCAGATATTCTTTTGTTAGATGAGCCTACCAATTATCTTGATGAGGAACATATCGCCTGGCTTAAAAGATACCTTCTTGACTATGAAAACGCATTTATCTTAATATCTCACGACATCCCATTTTTAAATGAAGTTGTAAATATCATTTATCATATGGAGAATCAGGAGCTGAACCGTTATGTCGGGGATTACGACCATTTCCAGGAAGTTTACGCGGTAAAGAAAGCACAGCTTGAAGCGGCATATCGCCGTCAACAGCAGGAAATCAATGAATTAAAAGATTTCGTTGCGAGAAATAAAGCTCGCGTTTCCACAAGAAATATGGCAATGTCCCGTCAGAAAAAACTTGATAAAATGGACCTTATCGAATTAGCCGCAGAAAAGCCGAAGCCAGAATTTAATTTCCGGTACGGCCGCACACCAGGAAAAATGCTTTTCGAGACGAAAAAGCTTGTTATCGGTTATAACGAACCATTATCTAAACCATTGGACTTTTATATGGAAAGAGGACAGAAAATCGCCCTCATCGGAACAAATGGTATCGGAAAGACCACCCTTTTAAAAAGCTTATTAGGATTAATCCCTCCGCTTTCCGGAAGCTGTGAACAGGGCGAAAATCTTCAGATTGGCTACTTTGAACAGGAAGTAAAAGGCGAGAATCCCAATAGCTGTATCGAAGAAATCTGGGAAGAATTTCCTGGATTTACCCAGTACGAAGTACGTTCCGCCCTTGCAAAATGTGGCCTTACCACAAAACATATCGAAAGCAAAGTTCGTGTATTAAGCGGAGGAGAACAGGCTAAAGTCCGTCTCTGTAAACTCATCAATAGAGACACCAATGTACTTTTGTTAGATGAGCCTACGAACCATCTTGATGTTGATGCAAAGGACGAATTAAAACGCGCTTTGCTCGATTATCGGGGAAGTGTCTTGCTCATTTGCCATGAACCAGAGTTCTATAAAGACGTGGTGAATGAAGTTTGGGACATGAGCAAATGGACCACGAAGATTTTGTAAACTCCTGATTGGTAGAGTGAAACAGACAAAAAGCAGAAATTTTATATACAATAGAATGTGAAGATAGTCGCGGCATAGAAAATGCCTGTCCGGCATTTTTATTTGCTCCGACATCACATTCTATTGTATATAAAATTTCTGCTTTTTTGTTTGTTGGTACCAGATGGAATCAGGATTTTGTTCCGTTGCGCTAAACGCTCCGCGAGACTTGAATTTGTCTCAAAAAACAAAAACTCCAGAAGGAATGCGTCAATTCTTTAGACTTTAATTTCCTGGAAAGTCATATCCTTCTGGTACATTCCACGTTGCCCAACTGTAGATTTAGAATAGCCAGAAAAAAGAAAAAATAATACATCCCAGATGCGGATGAGCATCTTAAATACAGCGACTACAGAGCAGATGGGATGTATTATTTTTTCTTTTTTCGTCTATATGAAATCTACAAATCAGTATTGGGTGTTATCGGAAGAGTGAAAGTAATTCGTTGATATCTTTTCCTTCGCTATTTTGTGCGAGTGTCATGAGCTGTTTTAATTTTTCGTTCTGTTTGCCTTCCGAGCCATTCATAAGTGAATTTAAGAGGAAGAACAGAGAAGGATCGGAGAATGGATTTTGCTCTGTAGAGGGTGGTGTATCTGCTGCTGATGTGGCAGGTGCGGATGATTGCACAAGTTCAGGATGTTCAGAGAGTATTTGATTATATTTTTCATAGAATCTTGAAAAGTTCAGAATTTGCAGGATGTTATCAATTTGATGGGCTTTTTCTTCGGAGACGGAATTACGGACAGAACGAAGTATAGATGCAATATCTTGAGAGTTATTTTCAAAGCCACATGCGCTTAGTCGTTCGCTGTCATCAAATCCTTCCATGATTTTCTGCATTTCAGATATTTTGAGACAGAGAGCTAAAAATTTTCCAAGATTGGCATTACAGTGAGGAATGATATTTTCTAAAATAGTAAGATTATCATCGTTAATGAGGCGGGAAAGTGGGGATGGGGAATCATTTAAATTTTGCATGGAAACCTCCTTTGAATTCGAATAGAAAGATTCAGATAGAAAGATTTTGAGAATATATAGGAAAACTACCTGAAACATTTTCATATAATATAATGATGTCAGGGTCAAAAGGTCAAAACACCGTTCGTGCTTGCACGATAAGGTGTTTGACTTTGGGACCCGCGAAATATGAGAAAGTAGCGATTTACGTAGTAAATCAGCGGATTTCGAATGTTTCAGAATTACGGGAGTAGCGTTAGCTACGGAGTAATTCGTGACATCAAGTAAGGGGCAAAATACCTTTTGACCCTTACATCATTATATGCAGGTAGATTTATCTGTAATTATTTCATCTTATGAGGGGAGAGATAGGATTATGAATGAAAATCTTATTGTAGAAGATAATACGATTTATGAGATAGATCCGGAATGTCTTAAGAAAAAACGAGAGCGAGAGGCAAGAAAAAAGAGTGAAGAAAAATTAAAGAATGATGCAGAATACCGGAAGAATCAGCGATAAATTTGCTGTCACTCACCACCTGAAAGATGTGGGAGTCTTCTCGACTGAGATAAATAATAGAGAAAGATAAGAAATAGGGATAAGAAATAAAAAAGGCATTCTACCGGCAAAAACAGTGCAGGTACAATGCCTTTTCTGTTAGTTACAGTTTAGTAAATTGGTAAAGAATCAGCAGCCGCAGCCACATCCACAGCCGTTGCCGGAAGTACCGATACCACAGCCATTGCCACAGCAGCAGAGAATGAGAATGAGCCAGATTAAATTATCATTACCACATCCGCATCCACAGTCGTTGCCGTTATTACAGCATAAAAGGATTAAAAGAAGCCAGAAGCAGTTATTAAAACCACCATCGTTACCACAGCCACATCCACATCCGGAAGAACAGGAATTCTGGCAGTTTGTAGCAGCTAAATCACTCATGGGATTTCCCCCTGTTTTTTGATTACAGTTTATAGTATGCATGATAAAAGGAATGTTGCTTTCCAGTTGGAAAAATTTCCGTAAACAGAAAAAATACAGGAGAATTTTTAGGAAAGGTAAAAGAACAGAAGGATTGGTATGTAAATATTTCATAAAAAATGGAATTAAAAAACGTTTTTCTTGTTTTTTTTGAAAAAAATGAAAAAATGGCTTGTTTTTTATTCAAAAATAGCATACAATTACCACTGGTATAAAAAAGAAGTAAAGAAAAGCAGTTAAAACCTTGTTTTTAATTGCTTTGGAAATATATTAGTGTTTACACTAGATAAATTTTGGGAGGTAAAGAAGTGAAACCATACAGAGAATTAAGCAAAGAAGAATTACTGGCATTACAGGAAGAATTACAGGCAGAATATGATACAGAAAAAGCGAAAGGTCTGAATCTGGATATTTCAAGAGGTAAACCAGGAAAAGAACAGCTTGATTTATCTATGCCGATGATGGATGTTTTAAACGGAGAGACTGTTCTTAATGCAGAGAATGGAACGGATGTAAGAAATTATGGCGTGTTAGACGGTATTCCGGAAGCAAAAGAACTTATGGCAGGAATGGTAGGAGCGAAACCTTCTCAGATGATCGTACTTGGTAACTCCAGTCTTAATATTATGTATGACTGTGTGGCTCGTGCAGAACTTTTTGGAATTATGGGAAGTACTCCTTGGTCACAGCTTGATAAAGTAAAGTTTTTATGTCCGGTACCAGGATATGACAGACATTTCGGTGTGACAGAGCAGTTTGGTATTGAGATGATCAATGTACCTATGACAGAAGATGGTCCGGATATGGATGTCGTTGAGGATTATGTGAACAATGATCCTTCTGTGAAGGGAATCTGGTGTGTGCCAATGTTCTCTAATCCAGGTGGCGTTGTTTATTCTGATGAGACAGTAAAAAGATTTGCAAATTTAAAACCAGCCGCAAAGGATTTCCGTATTTTCTGGGATAATGCATATGGTATTCATTATCTGTATGACAGACCAGAAAGTGAGCAGCCACATATTTTAAATATTTTAGAAGAATGTGAGAAGGCTGGCAATCCGGACATGGTATATGAATTCTGCTCAACATCAAAGATTACTTTCCCGGGAGCAGGTGTGGCAGCAATGGCCTCTTCCGAAGCGAATGTCGCTGATATCAAAGCAAAATTACAATGGCAGACAATCGGACCAGATAAGATTAATCAGTTACGTCATGTAAGATATTTTAAAGACATTAACGGAATGAAAGAATATATGAAGAAACATGCCGAGATCATTCGTCCAAAGTTTGAGGCAGTATTAGAGACATTAGAAAAAGAACTTGGTGAGTTAGGAATCGCATCCTGGAGCAAACCAGTTGGCGGATATTTCATTTCCTTTAACGCCCAGAAGGGATGTGCAAAGGCAATCGTAGCTAAATGTAAAGAGGCAGGTCTTGTACTTACAGGTGCGGGTGCAGCATATCCATATGGTAATGATCCGGAAGATTCTAACATCCGAATCGCTCCTACCTTGCCTTCTACAGAAGAGTTATCAATCGCGACAGCATTATTTGTAACATGTACAAAGCTTGTAACGATAGAGAAGCTTCTTGCAGAGATGTAATGTCGGATGAATTCAAGAATACCCCGGTATCCAGTTCTCAGTCGGCTTTTGATTTGCACGACTTGAATTTAGCAGAATGATTATGACAAAATAATAACAGATATATTAAAAAGAGAGAAAATTCACCAGTTAGCATCAAAACTGGGAACTTCCTCTCTTTTTTGTCATTAAAAAAAGAGTAGATTTTTGTACAAAATGAAAAACATAGCAAAAAAGTTGTACAAAATTGGATACATATATTCTCATAAGCTATTGTTTGTGATATAGTTAACACAATAAATTTAAGGGTAATTATGACTTTAACAAACTAGGGAGGTATCTATGAGAGGAGTAGAAACAAGAATTCAGGAAATCAGACATGCTGTATTTACTGAAGTAGCTAAAATGGCTTATGAAGAGGGACCTGTTGATAAAAAGATTGAGGCGCTGCCTTATAAAATCATACCTGGTGAAACCGGTAATTTCAGAAATGACGTTTTCCTTGAAAGGGCAATCGTAGGAGAACGACTCCGAATGGCAATGGGTCTGCCATACAGAGGAGCAGCAGAACCAGCACCGGTATCTGATGGAATTATGGAGGCAGATAAGCCAGAAGGCTACTATACTCCACCACTTATTAACGTAATTAAGTTCGCATGTAATGCATGTGAGGAAAAGAAAGTACATGTAACAGATGGATGTCAGGGATGTCTGGCACATCCTTGTATGGAAGTATGTCCAAAGAAGGCAATCTCTCTTGATCGCGTAACCGGTAAGTCCATCATCGATCAGGATGCCTGTATCAAATGTGGACGTTGTGCTACGGTATGTTCCTATAATGCGATTATTGTTCAGGAACGCCCATGTGCAAAAGCATGTGGTATGAATGCTATCACATCTGATGAGAACGGAAAAGCAACGATTGATTATGATAAATGTGTATCCTGCGGAATGTGCCTTGTAAACTGTCCATTTGGTGCAATTTCTGATAAGTCCCAGATTTATCAGGTAATCAAGGCAATCCAGTCCGGTGAAAAGGTATATGCTGCAGTAGCACCTGCATTCGTAGGACAGTTTGGACCAAAGGTAACACCGGAAAAGCTTCGTGCAGCCATGAAAGAACTCGGATTTGCCGATGTACTTGAGGTAGCGATCGGAGCGGACTTATGTGCGAAACAGGAAGCAGAAGACTTCTTAAAAGAAGTACCGGAAGAACTTCCATTTATGGCAACATCCTGTTGTCCGGCATGGTCCGTAATGGCTAAGAAGCTCTTCCCAGAGTATGCAAACTGCGTATCCATGGCATTAACACCAATGACATTAACCGCAAGATTAATTAAGAATCACACACCAGATGCCAAAGTTGTATTTATTGGACCTTGTGCAGCGAAGAAGCTTGAAGCGATGAGAAGAACCGTTCGAAGTGAAGTAGACTTCGTACTTACCTTCGAGGAAATGAGTGGAATTTTCGCAGCAAAAGACTTAGATCTTGAAGCAATGCATGAAGACGTAGACGGTGTCAACGATGTATCCGCAGACGGAAGAAACTTTGCCGTATCTGGTGGAGTAGCACAGGCTGTAGTTGATGTAATCAAGAAAGAATATCCAGATAAAGAAATCAAGGTAGCTAACGCAGAAGGTTTAGAGGAATGTCGTAAGCTTATGATGATGGCATCCAAAGGCAAATATAATGGCTATCTGTTAGAAGGTATGGCATGTCCAGGTGGTTGTGTAGCCGGAGCTGGAACAATGCAGCCAATTAAGAAGTCTCAGGGAGCTGTAAAGATTTATGCTACAAAAGCAAATCATAAAGTAGCTACTGAAACAGAATATGTAAAAGAATTAGATAAATTAGTAGATTAAAACTGATTAGTAGATTTCGTGTAGACGAAAAAAGAAAAATACCCTATCCCATCTGCTCTGTAGTCGCTGTGTTTAAGATGCTTGTCCGCATCTTAAACACGCTCCGAAGCCGCATCTGGGATATGGTATTTTTCCTTTTTTCTGACTGTTCTAAATCCACAGTTGGCAAAAATGGAAATTCTCCTTTGCCTGTCCTTTCTATTCCCTCCCAAAAATCTTCCAACAAGTTTCACGAACTACCAACAAACAGAACCCAGGTCTGTTTTCGTCAATTTGCCAAAAGTTTGTTGAAAAAGTTAATAAAAACTGATACTATTGTCATAAAAAACCGCTGTTTAAGTATGAAAAATAACGTATTTTGCAATAAAATACGATAACGATAAATATTAAAAAGAAAAGAGGAAAATTAAATGGAAAGGATACAGTTGTAGTTGATCCGGCAGTTGCGCCAACAGAAACAACACCGGGTAAGACAGAAGGAGAACACTGTTCTGCATGTAATACGGTATTAGTAGCACAGAAGGTAATCTCGGCAACAGGAAAACAGCTTTCTGGAAATGATAAGCCAAGTACTGGAAATACAACACCACAACCACAGCAACCAACACAGCCTGCTAAAGTAACAGATAAGAAATCCAAAGCAGTATATAAAGTAAATGGTAATAAGACAGTTGAATATAATAAAGCAAATAAAAAAGCGAAGAAAGCAACGGTTCCATCAACGATTACTGTAAATGGAGTGAAGTATCAGGTAACATCCATTGCAGCTAAAGCATTTGCCAACAACAAGAAGTTAACAAAGATTGTCATCCCGGCAAGTGTAAGAAGTATTGGAAAACAGGCATTTAGCGGATGTAAGAATCTTAAGAGTATTACGATTAAGACGACGTATCTTACAAAGAAATCTGTAGGTGTGAAAGCATTTAAAGGAATTCATGCAAAAGCAACGATTAAAGTACCAAAGAAACAGAAGAAAGCATATCAGAAGTTCTTAAAAACAAAAGGAATTGGAGAAGGTGTGAAAATTAAATAAATGATGCAGATTAGTGGAAAGTGTAAGAATGCCCCGGCATTCCTGCTGATTTGCAGGATTTAGAGTACAAAGGAAAACGATATATCCAGGATGCTCCTTCAAAGAGTGTTAAAAATGCAGGTGAGTATTTTTGACACAGAAAGGAAAGAGCAGATGGGATATATCGTTTTCCTTTTTTCGTTTATACTAATTTTTGTTTACGCTAAAAGGCTATATCTTAAAATTCATTCTTAATAATTATTAAGTAGCCAGGGAATGTTTTTGTTATGTATAATAAAAATGTGAACATTCTTTTAATTTATGATAATGTTTGATGATTTTTCAAAGTAATTGTGATATCATATAAAAAGTTTCAAGTGACTATCTTAAAGCTTTGCCAGGCTTTTTATAAAGGATGTGTTCTCAGAGTTTTTAGTATATCAGATGTGAGATGACTCCCCCCTCTGTAGGTGGCGAGCAACAAAGCAGTATCAGTGGGGAGTCAATCTCCCATCTGATATAACCTCCGGCAGGATTGCAGAGATGCGCAGAAGAAGTATGTCATGCATTGCATGACGCGCATCTCGCAGCAAGAATGCCGGGGCATTCTTGAATTGCTTTTATGGATGATTTTTACCAGATGTATTGCGTATACCTCAAAATTTGAGGCGGGTCTGATAAGAATCTTTCCGCAGATCAAGTACAAAAGATTCCGAGAGTATGTAAGAGTATTTAGGAGGTAAGTATGTTTCGGAAGAAGAATGGGCAGGAGTTTATGGATGAGCTGAACGCGGATTCATCTGTGAATGATAAAGAAGAGAAAAAGGGATTTTTCCACAGGAGGAAGAAGAAAGAGATTAATCTATATGAAGATGATATGGGCTATATCGAGGAGGACGGTGATTTTTCAGAAGAAGAATATGATAAAGAATTAGATGAGTTACAGGAAGATGAGAAACCGGAAAAGAGAAAGAGAAGATTTTGGCATCGGAAGAAAGAAGATACACCGGAAGAAGCTCAGACAGAAGATTTAGCAGAGGAACATCATGATGAAGATGGTTTTCTCAGTGATGAGGATGCGATTATTCTGCAGGAGCCGGAAAAGAAGAAGTTTTCTAAGAAGAAGCTGGCGCTCATCTGTGGTACGGCAGCAGTCATAGTGATAGCTGTTGCTTTTTTTGTTATTCGGAATATGGGTGGTACAAGCGAAGGAAAGGCGTATGTAGAATCTGTTCGTGAGATTACAGGACTTGGAACGGCTGCCGGGGCGAATAACCGTTATACAGGAACGGTTGATGCGGAGAGTTCATGGAAGATTAATTTACAGTCGGATATGTCTGTAGAGAAGCGTTATGTGAATGTTGGCGATCAGGTGAAAAAGGGAGATAAGCTGTTTAAATATAATACACAGGAGCTGAAGCTTTCAAAAGAAAAGAAAGAGCTGGAACAGGAGACTTTACAGAATGAGATTAATCAGTTGACAAAAGACATCAGTTCCTATCAGTCTGATTTGAAGTCTGCAAGTGCTACGGAGAAGATTCAGCTTCAGACGCAGATTTTAACAGCACAGACTACGATTAAGAAAGATCAGTATACGATCAAGACGAATAAAGAGACGATCAAGACATTAGAGAAGAATATTAAAGATGCTACAGTAAAGAGTAAGATGAATGGTCTTGTAAAGAAGATAAACAGTTCTCTGGAAAGTAGTTCTTCCTCAGGTGATGACAGTTCAGATGATGGTTCAGATTCCGGAGATGGAAGTTCAGATGATTCTACATATATGACAATTCTTGCAGTAGGTAACTACCGTATTAAAGGAAAGGTCAGCGAAACGAATGTTAACAGCCTGAATGAAGGGGATCCGGTTATTGTACGTTCAAGAGTAGATGATTCCCAGACCTGGAAAGGAACGATCAGCAGTATCAAGACAGATGCTACTGCAGATGATTCTACCGAGAGCAGCGATGAGATGGCTTACGATGATTCTGCGGATGGTAGTACAGGAGAGACTGCATCAAAATATAATTTCTATGTGAAGCTCGATGATGATAATGGCTTAATGATGGGACAGCATGTTCTTGTTGAACCGGATAACGGCCAGGATGAGAAGAAGGATGGTATGTGGTTGCCGGCTGCCTATATTAAGAAGAGTAATGGTAAGTATTATGTATGGCTGGATTCTCATAATAAGCTGAAGCTTCAGGAGATTAAAGTTGGTGAGTATGATGAGAATCTTGATGAGTACGAAGTGAAGAGTGGACTCAAGACAACAGATTACATTGCTTGTGATGATAGTACATTAAAAGAAGGTATGCGGGTTACAAGAGTTGCTCCGGAAGATAGTACTTCTGACTACGGAGAAGAACAGACAAGCGATGATGCCGAAACATTTGGAGCGGATGATTATGATTCCTATGAAGGAGATACTTCTGATTATGGAGAAGATACGTATGACAGTGGGTATGATGAAAGTATAGATGACGGCACAGATGCAGGGGATGATAGTTTCGATACAGGAAGTGACAGTTCAGATATTGTTGATGATGGAACGAGCGACAGTGATGTTGCAGACTTTGGAGAATAGAGATTCTCTATCAGAAAGGACATACAGCATATGCTTTTAGAACTAAAACATATTTATAAAAATTATTTGCAGGATAAGATTGTCATACCAGTTCTTAAAGATGTGAATATCTCTATTGATGAGGGAGAATATGTGGCAATCATGGGTCCTTCCGGATCAGGAAAGACAACGTTGATGAATATCATAGGGTGTCTGGATCGTCCGACGAAGGGAGAATTTCTTTTAGAAGGGGAGTCTATTGTAGATTATAATGAAAATCGCCTCTCGGATCTTCGATTAAATACTTTGGGATTCGTATTCCAGAGTTTTAATCTTCTGCCGAAGCAGACCGCTCTTGATAACGTAGCACTTCCTTTAAGTTATGCAGGCATACCGGTGAAGAAAAGAAAAGAGATTGCTTTTCAGGCATTGAAAAGAGTTGGGCTGGCGGATAGAGTACATTTCCGTCCAAGTCAGCTTTCCGGTGGACAGCAGCAGCGTGTGGCGATAGCCAGAGCACTTGTGAATAATCCTAAGATTATTCTTGCCGATGAACCTACTGGAGCTTTAGACAGCCGTTCCGGTATTCAGGTAATGAATCTGTTTCAGCAGTTAAATGAAGAAGGTGTTACGATTATTATGATTACGCATGATGCGAATATTGCCAATCATGCGAAAAAAGTACTTCATATTTTTGATGGAGAGATTGTAGAAGATAAAGCAAGAAAAGAGAAAGAAAAACAACAGTCCGAAATTCGGAGTGAGGCCGCAGAAAGTGTTTCATCAGAATTAGAAAAAGATTTCGGAGTGAATGCATGGGAAGGAGAGATCTGATTTGAAGGGAAAGAAGAAGATACTGCTTGCTGTAGTTTTAGTTCTCGTTATGGCAGTGGGAATCACTTCCATTGTTGTTATAAGAAAGAGAAATAAAATTGTAGTAAAAGTATTCCCGGTAAGTAGTCTGAACAGTTCTGACTGGTTTGATACAGATACTTCTCTTACGGGAACGCTTACTTCAGATTTTATACAGGAAGTACATGTTTCCGGTGGACAAAAAGTAAAGAAGATTTATGTCAAAAAAGGTGACAAAGTTAAAAAAGGCGATATTCTTTTGAAGTATAATGTTGCGGAAAAAGAACTGGATTTAAAACTTCAGAAGCTTCAGATTCAATCGTCCAAGTTGGAAATTGCTGAGATGGAGAAGGAATTAAAGAAGCTTAAAAATACAAAGACAGTTGGTTCGATCAATACGGGAAACAGCAGTGTGATGGATGCATCTGTTAATCTTTCCGATATAAAGGGAACAAGTCTTCGTTACCTTATGGCAGAGGCGGAAAGTGATGGAACTACCGCAGTGAGCAATTCGAAAGCCGCGAATGAGTCAGATGGAAACAGTGGTTCCGAAAGTGGTTCCGGAAGTGGAAGCAGCGCCGGCTCTGAGAGTGGTTCCGGAAGTGGAGGCGGCTCCGGCTCCGAAAGTGGCTCTGGAAATGGAGGCAGCGCCGGCTCCGAGAGCGGTTCCGGAAGTGGAAGTGGCTCCGGCTCTGAGAGCGGTTCAGGAAGCGGAAGCGGCTCAGGAAGTGGAAGCGGCTCAGGCTCCGAGAGTGGTTCAGGAAGTGGAAGTGGCTCCGGCTCCGAGAGTGGTTCAGGAAGTGGAAGTGGCTCCGGCTCCGAAAGCGGTTCTGGAAGTGGCTCAGGCTCCGAAGGTGGTTCTGGAGAGGAATCAGGAAAGGATGATGCGAAACTTTCCTTAAAATCCAGTGTGAATGATATTTCAGATAAAGCATCTGGTAGTGGCACAGAAAAAGATCCGTATATATTTAATTTAACAATGGATGGCAAAGTAAAAGGTTCTTTTATTAAGAAGTTGATTACTGATGGCAGTTATGCGGAATTTCGTGCTTATAAATCAGAGGAAGCAAAAAAACCATCAGCTACCTTTGAGCTTGATCCAAGTACGAAAGTGAATGTTTATGCAGAAGATGGCTATACGGTCAATCAGTTAAATGAAGGTGGAGATACAAAAACTCTTCATAATTCTATTGATCTGGTTAGTGAAAAAGATGCATCTAGTGGAAATGGAAGTTCCGCCGGAAATGCCTATATTTATTATTTGAATGTAAATGGACTGGTAAAAGGATCTGTAATTTCTAGTCTTCATAAAGAGAATAAATATGCTACATTTATCGAATTTGATGAGAACGGAAAAGAAAAAGATCGATATGAATATAATCCTTCTAAAGTTTTTAAAGATCTCGATGAAGATGAATATTATACTGTTTCCAAAGGAAAAGAAAAAAGTCTTTATGATCTGAATGAACGGGCAGCATACAAAGATTTAAAGGCAGAAAGTCTGGAAGATGGACAGCAGGATGCAGATGGAAAGTATACATTCTATTTGCCTAAAGATGGAAAAATTAGCGGCGCACTGATTAATGATCTGATTAAGAAGGGGTTAACAGCGGAATTTATAGAATATGCTTCCGAGACAGATTATGATAATGAAAATACAGAAAATGCAAATAAATTAGAGATTACACCTGACAGTAAGTTTACAGTGGAACTTGCAGATGGAACAGGGTATACGATTTCTTATTTAAAGAGTAAAGTAAAGAAAGAGGATTCAGCGGCTACAACAACCGAGAATAAAGAAAATACTGTTCCAACAACAAATAAGACACCAACGCCGACGGCAGATAAGGAGATCAAGTTTAAACAGAATCGAAAGAAAGTAAAAGCGGGTAATGGCTATCTCTTTTCTGTAGTGTCTAAAGATGGAAGCTGGGGAAATGGAGAGGATGACCAGAGTAAGGTTACATGGACTTTATCAAATAATATTTCAAAGTATACAAGTATTGAGAAGACGAAGTCTGGTGTCTGGTTATATGTAGATGAAGGAGAACCGTCTTCTTCTATTACACTTACTGCGCAGGTTAAGAATGTAAAAGGTATTTCTAAAACTAAGATATCAAGAACGTTGGTTGTGAAAGAAGCGGACACCAGCGGTGGAGATAATACTGGCGGAGACGGCGGTGATGATGGAGATGGCGGTTCTGGCATTGACGATGGCAGTGGAGATAATGGCGGTGATGATGGCAATAATTATACTGCAGCAGAGTTAAGGGAAGCAATTGCCGAAAAAGAAGATGAAATTTCTGAAGCCAAACAAGATCTTCATGAAGCGCAGATTAACTACAATGAAGCAAAAGCAGAAGTAGATAAAGCGACAGTTAAGGCAAAGATTGCTGGTACGGTTACTACTTCATGCGATAAAGGAACGGTTCCTACAGATGGTTCGGCGGCTATCGTAGTTAAGGCAGCAGATGGAATGTATGTTAAGACTTCGATTAGCGAGATGGAACTTAGCAATATAAAGGTTGGTGGAACGATCAAATGTGTATCTAGTGATACAGGAGATGAGTATACCGCAGAAGTAAAGGAAATTTCGGATTTCCCTACCGGAGACAGTAGTAATGATGGAGGAAGTTCCAATCCAAATAGTTCTTATTATCCGGTCATTGGCTTTATTAAAGATGCAGATGGTTTGAGTCCGGGTGGTTCTGTCGAAGTTTCTTATAGTTCAAAGTCTATGGGAACAGCGAATGATAATGCAATCTACATTCAGAAAGCATATATCCGCACAGAAGACAAAAAGAATTATGTTTATATTCGTGATAAAAAGACAAAGCGTCTGAAGAAGCAGTATGTCAAAGTTGGAAAGACTATGAATGGCCAGTATATGGAAATTATATCTGGACTGACAGATGAAGATAACATTGCCTTCCCTTATGGAAAGAACTTAAGAGAAGGAGTTAAAACGAAGATTTCCGAAGATGACAGCGAAATGATTTATTAAGGAGGAGAACGATGCTTGAAAATATAAGATTATCTTTTCAGGGTGTATGGAGTCACAGACTGCGTTCTTTCCTGACGATGCTGGGCATCATTATCGGTATTGCGGCAATTATTGCCATTGTATCAACAATTAAGGGAACGAATGAACAGATTAAAAAGAATCTGATTGGTTCTGGTACCAATACAACAACAGTACAGTTAACAGAAAGTGGAAACTATCCAGCAGAAATGGAATATGGAATTCCGAAGGGAATTCCTGTTCTTGATGATGCCATGCGTGAACAGTTAGCTGAGCTTTCCCATGTAAAAGATGCTTCCCTTTATATGTCACGTACACAGGTAGATTACATTTACTATAATTCAACAGTGCTTTCCGGTGGGCAGTTGATCGGGGCAGATTCTCATTATCTTGGAACCTGTGGTTATGTAATGAAAAGAGGAAGAGGCTTTACGGAGAGCGATTATGAGAAGTATCGTAAAGTAGCAGTAGTAGACAGTGTAGCAGCCGACTCTCTTTTTGGAAACGAGAATCCGGTAGGAAAGACCATTGATATAAAAGGAGAGCCATTTATTGTTGTTGGTGTCATTGAAGAGTCTACCGCCTTCAGCCCGGTAATTAATTCTGTAGAGGATTACTATACTTATGTATATAACGACGGAAGTGCGAGTGGTATTGTTGTAATTCCTGATGTGGACTGGAATATTGTTCAGCAGTATGATGAGCCACAGAATGCAAAGCTGCTGGCAGATTCTACAGATAATATGACATCTGTTGGAAAAGCCGCACAAACATTATTAAACGAAACGGTAACGAATAAAGATATCAAATATCGTGCGGCAAATATGAATGAGACCGCAGAAGAAAGTCAGCAGGTAAGCGCAACGACAAATAAACAGTTAATATGGATCGCAAGTATTTCATTATTAGTTGGTGGTATCGGTGTTATGAATATCATGCTTGTATCTGTAACAGAGCGTACAAGAGAAATCGGTTTGAAAAAGGCAATCGGTGCGAGAAAGAATCGAATACTGGCACAGTTTTTAACAGAAGCGGCGGTACTGACCAGTCTTGGCGGTATCATTGGTACGATTACCGGTATTGCGTTAGCAGAAGTTATCGGAAAGATATCAAATGTTCCAATTGCAATCAGTATACCGGCAGTTATTCTGGCAATTGCATTTTCTACAATAATCGGAGTAGTATTTGGATTGCTTCCGGCAGTAAAAGCAGCCAATTTAGATCCAATCGTTGCATTACGTCATGAATAGTGTTATCATACATAAGTTAAAATATGCAAATGAAACTATGAAAATATGTAGAACGCGCATATCTCAGCAAGAATGCCGGGGCATTCTTGAATCTTGGATATATTAAAAAATACAGGAATAAGATGTAAAAAGAACAATAAGTAATAGCTGATAGGAGAAGAGAATGGGTAAGTATTTTGGAACAGATGGTTTCCGTGGAGAAGCAAATGTAAATCTAACAGTAGAGCACGCATATCAGGTAGGTCGTTTTCTTGGCTGGTATTATGGTAAAGATAAAGAAGAGAAATGTAAAGTTGTAATTGGTAAAGATACACGTCGTTCAAGCTATATGTTTGAATATTCTTTAGTAGCAGGACTTACAGCTTCAGGGGCAGATGTATATTTACTGCACGTAACAACAACACCTAGCGTTTCTTATGTAGTAAGAACAGAAGATTTTGACTGTGGTATCATGATTTCTGCAAGCCATAATCCATACTATGATAATGGAATTAAACTCATTAATTCTAAAGGCGAGAAGATGGATGAGGAAACAATCCTTAAAGTGGAAGATTATATTGATGGTAAGTTAGAAATTCCGATGGCAGTACGTGATCAGATTGGATGTACAGTTGATTATTCCGCAGGAAGAAATCGTTACATCGGTTATTTGATTTCTCTTGCAACACGCTCTTATAAGAATATGAAGGTAGGATTGGACTGTGCTAATGGAAGTTCCTGGATGATCGCAAAGAGTGTTTTTGACGCATTAGGAGCAAAGACCTATGTAATTAATGCACAGCCAGACGGACTGAATATTAATATGAATGCCGGTTCTACACATATCGAAGTGCTTCAGAAGTTTGTAAAAGAGAATCAGCTTGATGTGGGATTCGCCTTCGATGGGGATGCAGACCGTTGTATCGCTGTTGATGAGAATGGAAGCGTTGTAGATGGAGACCTCATTCTGTATGTTTACGGCAGATATCTTAAAGAAAAAGGTGAACTTCGTAATAATACAGTCGTAACAACAATTATGTCAAACTTTGGATTGTATAAAGCATTTGACGAACTTGGTGTTGATTATGAAAAGACACAGGTTGGAGATAAATATGTTTACGAAAATATGGTACAGAATGGACATCGTATCGGCGGTGAACAGTCAGGACATATTATTTTCAGTAAATATGCAACAACCGGAGATGGAATCCTTACAGCTATTAAGGTGATGGAAGTAATGTTAGAGAAGAAGCAGTCTTTAGCAACATTGACATCACCGGTTCGTATTTATCCGCAGGTACTTAAGAATGTACGTGTAAAGAGTAAACCGGAAGCACAGAATGATGCTGACGTACAGGCAGCAGTAAAGCAGGTTGCAGAAACACTCGGAGCAACAGGAAGAATCCTTGTTCGTGAAAGTGGTACAGAGCCAGTGATACGTGTTATGGTAGAAGCGGAAACAAAGGAAGAATGTGAAAAGTATGTTGATTCGGTAATTGAAGTTATCGAGAAAAAAGGTCATTGTGCATAAAGTTTTTACTTGAATAGCCATTTTGCCAAAAACTAAAATAAATAAGCATGATATAATAACTGCGCCTTAGAGCAAGCGATGGATGCAGCGCATCATCGTGCATTGACAGGAGGCAGTTGTTATATCATGCTTTTTTGTGCGTATTGTTTAATTTTTTATCTCAGTCGAGAAGACTCCCACCTCTTTCAGGTGGTGAGTGACAGCAAATTTGTCTCAGTGGGAGTCCAATCTCCGACTGAGATAAACGCTCCGCGAGGATGCGCAGTGATTCTGTAAAGAATATGTCAGCTTACGCTGACCAGAATCACGCGCCAAGTCTCGCGGCTGCTCGACTTGAATTGACTATAATTGCTGCTATATTGCATTATGGAATGGATGTTGTGGGATTTTATAAAGCTTCATAAAAGCTCTATAGAATTTCATCTTGAAATTTTATTTTTGATGATGTATAATATGTCAGAACAAATGTTTGGAAAAAGGAGACTGCTCTTGCATCTGTTTGCAGATTGCTGTAAGATATCAGATGGGAGATGACTCCCACCTCTGCAGGTGGCGAGCAGCAAGTTTGTATCATATGTTATGTTAGAATTTCCTGGAGAGATTTTAATTGACTAAAGATAGTATTTATTTATCAGGAGAATAATCATGGAGAATATAACAATTAAAGATATTGTAAAGGCTGCCGAAGGACAGCTTTTATGTGGAGATGAGAATAAAGTAATCAAGGAGTTTTCAATCGATTCCCGCTCCGGTAACGAGGATAGCATTTTTGTACCGATTATCGGGGAGAGAGTGGATGCACATAAGTTTATTGATGGCGCACTTAAGATAAATGGGGCGACGTTTACATCAGAGCATGATAAGCCGTTAACTGGTTTTGAGGACAAGCCATGGATTAAAGTGGCAGATACAGTAGAAGCGATGCAGAAGGTAGGAACATTTTACAGAAATCGTATGAATCTTCCGGTTGTTGCTGTAACAGGAAGTGTTGGAAAGACAACAACAAGAGAGATGATCAGCACAGCATTAGCTTCACAGAAGAGGGTATTCCAGACGATCGGGAATCAGAATAGTCAGATTGGTGTGCCATTGACTCTTTCTCATCTTACAGCGGAAGATGAGATTGCCGTTCTTGAAATTGGCATGAGTGAAAGAGGGCAGATCGAGAAGCTTACCAATATGATTCGTCCGAATATAGCAGTTGTGACGATGATTGGAGTAAGTCATATTGCACAGTTGAAAACTCAGGAGAATATTTGTCTCGAGAAGATGGATATTGTAAAAGGACTTCCAGAAGATGGTATGGTCTTTTTGAATGGGGATGATAAGTTCCTTGCACCATATCGTGGAAAGCTTTCTCACAGAACATTTTTTTATGGATTGAATAAGGAATGTGATTATCGAGCAGAAGAAGTACGTGTGCGGGATGGACAGACCCTGTTTCATTTTTATTATAAAGACGGCGAAGCAGAGAAAAATATGGAAGTTGTTCTTGGCACTATGGGAGAGCATAATGTACGTAATGCCTTAGTTGCATTAGGTGTCGCACATCAGATGGGACTTGACATGGAAGTGGCAGCGAAGGCACTTAGTACTTTCCATGGACAGCGTCAGCAGATGCATACATTAAAGAGCTGTACGTTGATTGATGATACATATAATGCCAGCCCAGATTCTATGAAGGCAAGTATTTCGGTACTTTCTTCTATGGAAGGTGTGAAGGGCAGGAGAATTGCCGCACTGGCAGATATGCTTGAACTTGGAGAAAAAGAGAGAGAATATCATTATGAAGTGGGTAAGTTTATTGCTGGAACACAGGTAGATGAAGTTGCTGCCTACGGTGAACTTTCCGAAGAAATATTAAAAGGTATTGAAGACAATAATGCGAGAATTGTTGTAAAGCATTTTGAGACAAGAGGGGAATTACAGGAGTATCTCTTAACATATGTACATCCGGATGACGTACTTTTATTAAAAGCGTCTAACGGAATGAAGTTAAAAGAGATAGCAGAAGCATTTTTACAGAATGAATAATTTTCAGGAAAAGGGAGCTTTACAGATGAAGATATATATAATGAGACATGGAGAGACAAAGTGGAATAAGAGGAGTAAGCTTCAGGGACAGGTTGATATTCCTCTGGCACCTAAAGGTATCGAGCAGGCGCAGATGACAGCAGAAGGAATGAAAGAGATTCCTTTTGATCATATTTTCTCCAGTCCGTTAAAAAGAGCGTATAAAACGGCACAGATTGTTCGCATGGATCGTCCGATAGAGATTGTCCGCGATGACCGTCTGAAGGAGATGAGTTTTGGAACGTCCGAAGGAAAGTGTATCGGGAAGATTATGGAGAATCCGGCAATGACACGCTATCAGAGATTCCGTCTTGATCCAGAACATTTTCGCCCGGCAAAGTATGGAGAATATTTCCAGGATGTTTTAAGACGAACTGACGAATTCTTTAAAGAGGAGATTGTTCCATTAGAAGGAAAAGCAGAGAATGTTCTCATTGTGGCACATGGCTGCGTAGTCAGAAGTTTTATCCTTAATTTGACAGGACGTTCCCTTGGTCAGTTTTGGAAGACACCTTTTGGAAAGAATTGCTCTTCGGTGGCATTTGAATATAAAAATGGTGAAATAAATATGATTTATGAGAATAAGTTATATTATGATACAGATTGTCCTGACTGGCAGCAACAGATTCCTTCCTATAAGAAAGGATATAGAAAGTAAACATTTATAAGTGGATATTTACAGGTGAATATCTATGAGAAGATATGTATAAAGGTAAGTAATTATAATAAAATTGTGAGGTATTTATGGGAGAACAGATGGCATATAATGCGAATAGCATTGCAGTTCTTGAGGGACTAGAAGCGGTAAGAAAGCGTCCGGGAATGTATATCGGAAGTGTTTCAACCAGAGGTCTTAATCACCTTATTTATGAGATTGTAGATAACTCTGTAGATGAGCATCTGGCAGGGTATTGCAGTAATATTCAGGTGATTCTTGAAGAAGACGGAACGGCAACGGTTCGGGATAATGGACGAGGTATTCCGACAGGAATTAATAATAAGACAGGAATTCCGGCAGTAGAGATGGTATTTACTATGTTACATGCCGGAGGTAAGTTTGGTACGGGAGGTTATAAGATTTCCGGTGGCCTTCATGGAGTAGGAGCCTCCGTTGTTAATGCACTTTCTGTCTGGCTTGAAGTGAAAGTACAGTCAGATGGTAAGGTGTATCAGCAGATGTACGAGAGAGGGAAAGCAGTAGCACCGTTGGAAGTCATCGGCAAGTGTCGGAAAGGCGATACGGGAACGAGCGTTACTTTTTTACCAGATGGAGAAATATTTGATAAAACATACTTTAAGGCGGAATCCATTAAGAGCAGATTACATGAGACTGCTTATCTGAATCCTGGATTATCTATTACTTTTGAGAATAGAAGACCAGGAGAAGAGGAAACCGTCCTTTTTCATGAAGAAGAAGGATTAAAGGCTTATGTCAGAGATTTGAATAAGGGAAAGCCGGCAGTTGGTGAGATTGTTTATTTTAAGAAAAAGATCGATGATATTGAGGTGGAAGCGGCTTTTCAGTATGTAGATGAATTTCAGGAAACGATCATGGGATTCTGCAATAATATCTGTACGATGGAAGGTGGAACCCATATTACTGGATTTAAGACAAAGTTTACGTCTATTATGAATCAGTATGCGAGAGAACTGGGGATTTTAAAAGAAAAAGATAAGAATTTTACCGGTGCAGATGTTCGTAACGGTATGACAGCGGTTCTTTCGGTTAAGCATAAAGATCCAAGATTCGAAGGACAGACCAAGACGAAGCTGGATAATCCGGATGCCGGAAAAGCAGTTAGTGAAGTACTTGGAGAAGAACTGACGTTATATTATGACAGGAATTTAGAAGAACTGAAAAAGGTGATTGCCTGTGCGGAAAAGTCTGCAAAGATTCGAAAAGCAGAGGAAAGAGCGAGAACGAATCTCATCTCGAAGTCCAAATTTTCTATTGATACGAACGGAAAACTGGCAAACTGTGAGAGCCGTGTTCCGGAAGAGTGCGAGGTTTTTATTGTAGAGGGAGATTCTGCCGGTGGCTCTGCTAAAACAGCAAGAAATCGCCGTACACAGGCAATTCTGCCGATTCGTGGAAAGATTCTTAATGTGGAGAAGGCATCCATGGATAAAGTGCTTGCTAATGCGGAAATCAAGACAATGATCCATACTTTTGGATGCGGATTTTCAGAAGGCTACGGCAATGATTTTGATATTTCCAAGTTAAAGTATCATAAGATTGTCATTATGACAGATGCCGATGTAGATGGAGCACATATTGCAACATTGCTGCTTACATTTTTCTACCGTTTTATGCCAGATCTCATTCATCAGGGACATGTTTATCTGGCAACACCACCACTTTATAAAGCAATTCCGAAGCGGGGAAAAGAAGAATATCTTTATGATGATAGAGCATTAGAGAATTATCGAAAAACACATAAGAGTAACTTTACTCTACAGCGCTTTAAAGGTCTTGGAGAGATGGATGCAGAGCAGCTTTGGGAAACAACGCTAAATCCAGAGACACGTATCTTAAAACAGGTTGAGATTGAGGACGGAAGACTTGCATCAGAAGTTACATCGATGTTGATGGGAAGTGAAGTTCCGCCAAGAAGAGAGTTTATCCATACGCATGCAAAGGATGCGGATCTGGATTTATAGAATAATGTACGTTCGGAGCCTTTTTTTGTAAAGTCAAACAAAGAAAGATTTCGAAAGTACATAATAAAGAAACGGAGAGAAATATGTCTGAACAGATTATAAAAACAGAGTTTTCTGATATTATGCAGAAGTCTTATATTGATTATGCGATGAGCGTCATCTGTCAGCGTGCCCTTCCGGATGTGAGGGATGGCTTGAAACCTGTACAGCGGAGAGTACTGTATGCGATGCAGGAGTTAGGACTTTCTGCCGATAAACCGCACCGTAAGTCAGCACGTATTGTTGGAGATACCATGGGTAAGTATCATCCACATGGTGACAGCTCAATCTATGAAGCCTTAGTTGTAATGGAACAGGATTTTAAAAAAGGAATGCCTCTTGTTGACGGGCATGGTAACTTTGGTTCGATCGAGGGAGACGGAGCGGCGGCGATGCGTTACACAGAAGCAAAGCTTCAGAAATTTACACAGGAAGTCTACCTTGCAGATATGGACAAGAATGTGGTCGATTTCCAGTCAAACTTTGATGAAACAGAAAAAGAGCCGGTCGTACTTCCGGTTCGTATCCCGAATCTTTTGATTAATGGAGCAGAGGGAATCGCTGTCGGCATGACCACAAGCATTCCTCCACATAATCTTTCTGAAGTGGTAGACGGAGTGAAAGCTTATATGGATAATCCGGATATTACGACAGAAGAACTGATGGAATATGTAAAAGGACCGGATTTTCCGACAGGTGGAATCGTAGTCAATCAGAAAGAGCTAAAGAATATTTATGAAACAGGCAGTGGAAAGATGAAACTTCGAGGAAAGGTTCATTTTGAAAAAGCGAAAAAGCGCTCAGAAAGAGACAAGCTTGTTATCACAGAAATTCCATACACAATGATCGGTGCAAATATCAGTAAGTTTATTGCAGATGTGGTAGGTCTGATCGAGAATAAGACAACAAGTGATATTGTGGATGTTTCTAATGAGTCTTCAAAAGAAGGTATCCGTATTGTATTAGAACTTCGCCGGAATGCAGATGTAGAGCGCCTTGAGAATCTTCTATATAAGAAGACGAGATTAGAAGATACTTTTGGGGTAAATATGCTCGCTATTGCGAATGGAAGACCGGAACTTTTAAGCCTGAAAGATATCATAAGCTACCATACAAGATTCCATTACGAAGTACTCACAAGAAAGTATGAGACACTTCTGAAAAAAGAATTAGAGCAAAAAGAAATTAAAGAAGGTCTGATCAAAGCAAGCGATATGATTGATCTGATCATAGAAATTCTTCGTGGCAGCAAGAGCTTAAAAGATGCAAAGAGCTGTCTGATTCATGGAGAAACAGACAATATTACTTTTAAGACACAAAAATCGAAAAAAGAAGCTTCAAAGCTTTGTTTTACAGAAAAGCAGGCTTCCGCTATTCTTGAGATGCGTCTGTATCGACTGATCGGTCTTGAGATTATGGCATTACAGGAAGAATACGCAGAAATCCTTAAAAAGATAGATAAGTATCAGGATATTTTAGAACATCCGGCTTCCATGAAGAAAGTGATGAAAAAAGATCTGGAAAAAATCAAAAAAATCTATGGATTTGAAAGAAAAACAGAACTTACCAATGCAAAGGCTGCAGTTGTAAAAGCACTGCCAATTGAAGAAAAAGAAGTTGTATTTGTCATGGATCGTTTCGGTTATTCTAAGATTCTTGATAAGAGTACGTACGAGAGAAACGAAGAAACCGTATTAAAAGAATACCGTCATATCGTTCACTGTATGAATACCGATAAAGTCTGTGTATTTACTGATACAGGTGTGATGCATCAGATAAAAGTGCAGGATATTCCATCAGGACGACTCCGGGATAAAGGAACTCCACTTGATAATATTGGGAATTATGACAGTAGAAATGAACAGATTCTTTTAATTGCACCGGATCGGACATTAAAAGAATCCTCCTTATTATTTGTTACTGCCGCATCCATGGTAAAGCTTGTTGATGGAGCAGAATTTATTGTACAGAAAAAGACAGTCACAGCTACAAAGTTAGCAGAAGGGGATACTTTAACAGCAGTACGTATTGTCAGCGCCAAAGAAAGTATCACTAATGCACAGATCATTATGCAGAGTGAAGAAGGATATTTCCTTCGTTTTCCATTAGAAGAAGTAACAAGAAAGAAAAAAGGAGCAATCGGTATCCGCGGTATGAAGCTTCAGGAGCAGGATCATGTCAAGCACATATATCTTACCGGAGTGGAAGAGGAAGATACCCCATCTATTATTTATAAAGAAAAAGAACTGGTATTTAGTAAGATACGACTCATGGGAAGAGACGGAAAAGGAGTCAAGGTAAGAAGATAGGACTTGATTTGTAGATTTCGTGTAGACGAAAAAAGAAAAAATACCCTATCCCATCTGCTCTGTAGTCGCTGTGGTTAAGATGCTCATCCGCATCTTAAATACGCTCCGAAGCCGCATCTGGGATAGGGTATTTTTTCTTTTTTCTGACAACTCCAAATCTACAGTTGATGAGAATGGGGATTAAATGCTAATTTGAGGGACTAAAGAAACGAAAAGCAGAAATTAGTATTTAAATCTTGGATGGGAATAAGGGCCTTGTCCAGAAGTCTATGGTTTTCATTGGAATGAAAATCTCCAAATGGGGATATCTTCTTACGGAGTTATAAAAGGTGTTATAATGAAAGAAATTGGAGTAATAGGAAGACTTTGGATCTCGCTGCTATTTTCTAATGGCGAAATAGTTCTTTGATTAATCATAATTTTCTGGGGACACCCCTTATTTTTTCCACACAAAACCCTGCTTTTCGTCTGTTTCTCCTTACAATCAGGATTTAAAAATATCATACGGTTGCTTCTATTAAAGTTTTACCATTTAAATGGAGTTCTTTTACCCCAATTTTTTTATTTTTATTAAAGTTAAAACTTAACATATATCCTTTATCAAAATGATAATAAGAGAGGTAATCCCACAATTGTTTTTCGCCTCTTGTATTATAAGCATCGCCTCTCCATATTTTTAGTTCAATAATAAATTGTTCACCTAAATAATCAACGATAACGTCGGTTCTTTCCATATTTCTTGTACGAGATTCTATATAATAATTTCCTGTACCGTTGATAATTGGTCTTAAATATAATAAAAAATATCTTCTTCCATCCTCTTCAATAAATTTCTCTGCTTTATCTCCAAATAAATCATTAAAATGGGTAACAAACTTTTCAAGAACTAAACGCATATTTAAATGACCATGGTTAATAAATTGATTTTTATCTAGTAAGCCAGCTTTCGCTATGTTACTGTTTATAGCTTCTTCTGCTAGAAACAGGTTATATAAAACGGTTTCAAAAATTCTATTTGATACCATTACCTGTCCGTCATTATTTTTAATAAAACCAAACATTTCAGCTGCTTCTATAGAAGGATTTAAAGAGTTATACAGGATGGTTTTTCCATTAAAGAGTAATTCATATATTATTTCATGAAGCTGAGGATAATCTTGAATCTTGTTTACCAGAGATTCAAATAGAGTATTTTTTTCGTTAAGAAGAAGTTTGACGGCTTCAATAATTCCAGCTTTTGTCCAGGCATCCGTTTTTTCTGGAAAGTTTTTACTTCCAGCAACCCTTTCATCAATTAATTTGCAAAGTTTTGATACAAGAAATGGATAGCCTGCTGTGTAATCATAAATTAAATTAGCAGATATTTCGGTATTCATTCCTGTATGATAATCTGATTCATATTCATTGAGCATTCCCTCAATCTCTTTTGCAGAGAAGCTCATATCGACCAAGAAATCTGCCGCAATATTCCAGGGACTATTTCTTCGAGGCTCTGCTCCATTTTCAAACTTTTGTTTTAAATTTTTAATATCATATACACTTGATAAAATCACTGATTGAAAAGTTGGTTTTACATCTCGGTTAATGTAGTAGCCTCTGATTTGTGCCAGAAAGTCTAAAAATATCTGATTATTAGAAGCATTATCCACTTCATCTATAATTAAAATAATTCCTTTAGAAGAAATACCGCACCATTTCGAAAGGATTCTAAAAAGCATTGATAACGTAGTTCTTTTACCTATAAGATTATTTAGATCATCACTGATTTTGTTTGGAACTTCTTCACAAGCATCCAGTAATTCGCTGGAAAAAGCATCTACAAAAGCCATTTCTGTAGAAAAATCTGCTGAGCTAAGCATCTGAAAATCAAGGCTGATTACTATATACTCATCTTTCAAAAAAGCTTGTAAGGCTCTCAAAGTTGTCGTTTTTCCATATTGGCGAGCACGATTTATTGTGAAATACTGTCCAGCATCTACCATACGTTTGATCTGTTTTAATTTTTCTGTAATGTCTACCATATAGTGTTCTTTCGGTCGACAAATGGCAGTTGTATTAAAATATTTTGGCATGCTTTAAATCTCCTTCCTCAAAGTTTATTATATTATAACATAAATACTATTTAATTCATTAGAGAAAACAGACGAAAATAAAAAGAATAGACCATTGCAACTGTAAAGATATCACTGCGTAGAAAATGCCTGTTCGGCATTTTTACTTGCTCTCACATTACATTTGTTATGGTCTATTATTTTTATTTTCTGCTTGTTGGCTCCAGAAGGAATGAATGCAATAGTCTTTGGGGAGGGATAAGGGGAAGAGGTCAGAAGTCTACTACTTACTCGGAAAATATTTCTGTCATGAAATTTTATTTACTTACTCTCTCCACTATGTTGACTTTTTTTCAAGTTTCACTGATGATAAGGCGATTTCTTTACTTTTTTGTAAAATGATAGGCCCTTTTTCTTTACTGCTCGTTAAAGAAAGGAAATAATCTTCTGGATGATAGATCTTCCGAGCAAGCAGTAGTATTTCTTTTTTCGTCTGTTTCTCCTTAATGAATTAAATTTTTGTCACATTTGGTCTTCTTAATGCGTTACTATAGTAGAAGCACTTGTACAGGGGCGAAATTAAAAGAAGCAGGAGGAAGAATGATTGCTTGGAAGTTTAATGACTTACTGTAAGGAAGAAGATGGAGAAACTTTAGAACTTCTCTATCGTACATATAAAAATAAAATGTTTTATATTGCGCTGAAATTGTTAGAAGATTCATCGGAGGCAGAAAATATAGTGCATGATACATTTCTAATTTTATCGGAGCATTTAGGACAAATTGGTAACATAAAGGATAAAAAAACCTGGAATTACATTGTTACTATATTAAAAAATCGCTGTTTTGATTGGATGAGAAAACAGAAGTATTATAAATATGCAGATGATAAAGAAAATTTCAATGTAGAGGAAAGTTTAGATGCAAAGGAGAATATTTTTAAAAATCATTTGGAAGAGGAAATTATCATCAGGGAAAAACAGGAACTATTGATAAAGTTGATCATGAATCTGAAATACCCTTATAAAGAAGTTTTATATTTGCAATATTATAACGAATTAGGGAGTAAAGAGATAGGGGAAATTCTTTCAATAAAGCCGGATAATGTGCGAAAGATAGCCAGCAGGGCGAGAAAAATATTGAAAGAGAAAATGATAGAAATGGGGTATGGGAGATGACAGATAAGAAGTTTGAAGAATTGTTGAAAGAAGCAGTGGAACAGTGTGCTGAAAAAGAATGGGAGGAGATCAGCCAAAAGAGCAAAAAGATTCGGTATAAGCCATCTAAAGAGTTTGAAGAAAAGATGGAAAAATTATATCAAAAAGAGAGTTGTCAAAATAATTTTATCGGAGATGAGCAGACAAAAAGTAAAAGTCAGTTAAAAGATACAAAAAGTGAAAAAAGATATTTTCATATGGGAAAAGGAAAAAAGAGAATTATTTTAGTTGCGGCTTTAGTTGCGGTTTTACTCTGTGGCAGTGTATTTGCCAAGGAAACAATCCGGGAGTGGAGAAGCAATCTTATTGTAAAACAGGAAGAAGATGGTTTACGGATTGAATATGGTGGAAAAGAAAAGGAAGATACCAGGGAAGATAGCAAAAATGCAGTTTTGCAAAACGAAAAGCAATCAGAAAACAAAGAAAATGAGAAAATAACAGCAAATCAGAAAAAAACAATTGATTATAGTGTACCAGCTAAGTATAAATTAAAGTGGGTTCCTGAAGGCTACAAAAAAGAGACTGAAAACAGCGATGAGAAAGATCTATACTGGTATTATATGACTTATAGTAACGAAAAAGGAGATTTGATCATATATAATCAGCATGATGCAGATTATGTGATTCAGATGGCTTTTGACAAACAAAAAGACAGGAAAGAAGAGGTTTCTGTTTGTGGTGTAAAAGGAAAATACTTTACGCATGAAGATAAAGGAGTCATAATCTATGAAGTAAATGGAGTTACATATACGATACAAGGTGCTGTATCAAAGCAGGAGTTAATCAAAATGCTGGAGAACAGAGAAAGGATAGGGTGACTTCTAAACAAAAAAATATCCCCACCGGGTGGAGTGCTGCTCCACAATGGTGGGGATATTTTTTTGTCATTAACAAATAAAAATTGATGAACGCTATATTAATAAACGATAACAGGGAATCCTTCTTCTACATATTTATAAAGGACTGCGGCAGTAGAATATGGACAGTTTACACATCCATGAGAACCGTTGCCTCTGTAAATAGAACCGCCGAAAGAAGAACGCCATGTTGCATCATGAAGTCCCTGACCACCATTAAATGGCATCCAGAAGCTTACCTTAGAAGAATAGGAGCCGCCGCCTGCATTAGGACCGGTTAAAGTTGCGTTTCGCTGTTTGTAAGTGAGCGCATAAACACCAGTGTAGGTCTGATGTCCTTTTGTTGGGTCTCCGGTAACAACGGAGGAGTTTACTTTACATTCTCCGTTTACGAAGAGCCATACTTCCTGATTAGAAATACTTACTTCAACATAAGAGTTACCGATATCATTTTTAGCAGATTTTCTGCATCTTGCCTTGTAGGAATATACAGGTTCTCTTTCAACATCTTTTCCGGATTTTAGTTCTTTGATCAACTGGGCTTTTTCTTTATCGAAGTAGATCTTCCATCCATAGTCACCACCGTATACATTGATTTTAGAACCGTAGGCAGTTGTGAAAGGACGGGAAGAACCCATCGTATTATATTTAGAACCGAGTTTTTCGATATAGTCTCCAACCTTACTTTCATCTAAAGTTACTTTAAAGTCTTTGGAAATCTTAACCCAATTCTTGGATGTATTGTAATCAAGAGTTTCCTTTGTGTAGTCAAAATCATAGGTGATCGTGCCGCTGGCGTACTTATTCGCTTTGGCAAGTGCATCTGTCACAGCCTGATCTTTCGCATAGTATTTTGGAAGCTTGTAAAGATTTTCTTTTTCAAGATCAATCTTTGTAATACCGGTAGATAAGTCAGTTCCGATTAACTGAAGCAATGCTTTCTTTTTCACAGTGTTTCCGAGAACTTCCGGAACAATCTCAAACTGGCTGTCTCCTGCTTTTATGTAAGCACTCTTTGGTGCGATTACATTCTCTTTTTTGAAACATTCAAGATTATTTACAACTTCCTTTAACTTTGCTTCATCATAAGTTACATCTAATTTAACGGTATATTTCTTTTCTCCAAACAGGTTTGTAAACCATAACCATGGATTCATGGAATCATGAAGATTGGTAATCTGACTGCCGACATTGATTACGGTTCCGACATCATTCGCATCAATCACTTCAGTACGTTCCTTTTCTTTTAAGGAAATCTTATGTGATGCAAGATCATCTGTAAATGCTTTCTCTGCTGCTGCGGTATCCATCTCTCCGACTTTTACGTGATTGATTACGGTATTATGTGGAAAATGACTGGAATAATAGTAAACACCGCCACCGTAAACAGCGATTAGAAGAATAAGAATAACAGCTGCGATGATTTTACCTGTATTAGAGGCTGCCTTCTTATTACTGCGGCGATTTCTTGTTGTATTGCTGCCAGAAGCAGCATTTGTTGGTTGTGTATTATCACTCATTCGTTGATATTCTCCCTTCTCAAAATAGTTTTGTTAAAAAATTTATAAAGATCAAGTAACAAAACAGTATCATTATAATACATTTCACAAGAAAATGATATTAATTATTCTTAAAATTCTATTACAAATCCCAAAATCACATTGTTTGGATAAGACTAAGAAATTCTTTGATCTGATTTGGAGTACGCTTACTTAAGCTTGAGTTATGAAAGCGGGAATCCATGGTAACTTCCGGACCAAACCAGGAAGGTGCCGTATAAGCGTTGGCATGCTCGATATCAGGAAATTCTACTTCTGCCATACAAAATCCGCTGTAGTCCCCTTCAAATACATCTAGTTCAATCAGATAAGGGGGATCTGGAATCTTATAGCGTTTTTTTTCAATAGAAATCCCATCTTTTTTTGTAAGAAGATGTGTAAAAGATTCTTCTGACAGGGGCATCTCAACTTCTTCTCTTGCAAGAAGACCAGAAGATTTTAAGGTTAAGATATAGTCTGTATTCTTTTGTCTGACACGTATGACCGGTTCTGTAGAAATATAGGCCTGTGTTAAAGTGTCACAAGGGTAATGATTCAGGTCATCAGGTAAAGATTTTATTAAAAACTTTCTTTCGATTTCCATTTCAATTTTCCTTTCTAATCAGATGAATTATTATAATAATAACAACGTATTTTTATATGATAGCATATTTTTCAAAGAAATAAAGTGAAAAAAGTATGACCAAGCTTGATAAAAAGAGGTAATTAAGCTACAATTAAGGTTAATGAATTTATCATAAAGACAAAGGAGGGCTTATTTATGCGTTCAGTATATGTATTTTGTGCCGATGGTTTTGAAGAAGTGGAAGGCTTGACGGCAGTAGATTTATTAAGAAGAGCGGGTATCGATGTGAAAATGGTGTCTATTATGGGCAGATTACAGATAACAGGCTCACATAATATTTCTGTGAATACAGATATTTTAATAGAAGATATCAAGGAAGAAGCGGATATGCTTTTACTGCCGGGTGGAATGCCGGGAACGAATTATTTAAGGGAACATGAAGGTTTAGCAGATCTTTTAAAGAAACAATATGAAGCTGGAAAGTGGGTCGCAGCTATCTGTGCAGCGCCATCTGTATTTGGCGGTCTTGGTTTTTTGAAAGATAAAGAGGCAACAAGTTATCCAGGATGTCTTGATGGTATTCCGGTTGGAGTATATAAAGAAGACCCGGTTGTTGTTGATGGGAATGTAGTAACGAGCAGAGGTGTAGGGACTGCGATTGCATTTGCGCTGAAGCTTATTGAAGTATTAATCAGTAAAGAGAAGGCAGAAGAGATTGCTGCTTCTATCATATACTCAGCGTAGGAGGAAGAAGATGCAGCAGGAGAGTAAGATTGGATTTTTGTGGCAATATGTGATTGCCTGTGTCCATCCGTCTCAGTATAAAGAACTGATCAGGAAGAAAAAAGGAGCGTTTATTGGATATATCAGTGTTCTTATTATGTTTCTTGTTTTTATAGAGAACGTGATTCCGTTTGCAGCATGGACAGCGAGTGTGGGAGGATTTGAGAACCTGTTTTTAGAGCGTATTCCTGGATTTACTTTAGAAAAAGGAGAGTTCCATAGTGAAAGCCCGATTGATTTTACCATAGGTGGTGTGGTTCGTGTTAAAGCGGATTCATCGGTAGAACAATTTAAGGAGTCCGATTTTCAATCAGACTATGTACAGGAGCTTTTGGTTGGAAAGAAGAATATTTTGATTAAAATGCCAAGTGGGAAGCAGGTTATCAGTCTTTCTCAGTTTAAAAACTGGAGGCTTAATAACCAGGGTCTGGTGGAAATGCTGCCAGCGCTGTATATGTTCCTGGCATTTTATCTGGTAGTGCTGCTCATTACGAAGGCAGTACAGTATCTTCTTGTGGCATTGGCATTTGCCTTGATCTGCAGGGGAAGTGTCCGAAGAAGTGATGGGAAGATGGTGTCCATGGCAGAATCTTTTTATATTGCAGTGTATGCAAGAACATTGGCTGCAATAATCGGGAGTGTGAATGCGGCGCTTGGATATAGGATAGATAGTATGATTCTTATGATCGTGACAGTATTTATTACGATGGGATTTATCATGCGTGGAGAGATTTCTGTGCTGGATACACAGACATCAAAGGAATAATGAGTGTAAAAGAGTTCATAACGAACTTGAAAAGAGACGAATCAGTAATCTGTTGAGAAATCAGCAGAGAGGTTTAAGGAGGAATTTGTTATGTCAAAGGTTATTATGGTTACCGGCGGCAGCCGAAGCGGAAAGAGCGTGATCGCAGAGCAGAAGGCAAAGGAATATGGAAAGCGCAGTGTTCTTTATCTTGCGACAGCGATTCCAGTCGATGATGATATGAAAGAACGTATCCGTATCCATCAGGAAAGACGAGATTCCGAATGGGGAACTTATGAAGGATACCGGGATCTTGGAGAAGTTGTAAAGAGTACAGAAAAGAATACGATCCTTCTTGATTGTGTTACCGTAATGATTACAAATATTTTATGTGAAGATGAGGAGAGAGATTTTGATAAGATTTCTGCTTCCGAAGTAGAAAAGCTTGAGAGCGAAGTGATAAAGGAACTGAGTAATCTTGTAAAGGCAATTCGTGATGAAGATAAGACACTTATCATTGTATCTAATGAGGTTGGAATGAGTGTGATTCCGTCATATCGTCTTGGAAGAATTTTTAGCGATATTTCAGGAAAGGCAAATCAGGTTCTTGCTTCTTTAAGTGATGAAGTTTATGTAGCAATCAGTGGCCTGCCACTTCGTCTTAAATAGGTGTGCCTATGGCTAAAAAGAAAAAAAGAAAAGGGAGCGGATTTTTTTCAAATCTGCTTCTTATATTGTGCATTCTCATTTTTTGTGTTGCGGCATGGAAGCTGTGGGGGTATTATAGACATTACCATGGTGGGAAAAAGGAATATGAGCAGTTAAGACAATATGTGGAGGAAAATGCTGATCCTGACGAACAGAAAACGAAGAAGGAGAAGGATAAATGTCCGGTTACAGTAGATTTTGAGGCACTTGCTAAGGTGAATCCGGATGTAAAGGCCTGGATCTATATTAAGGGTACGGGCATTAATTATCCGATCGTTCAAGCGGCAGATAATACGACATACCTTCATCGGACATTTGAAGGAAAGGATAGTTTTATTGGTGCAATCTTTTTAGATGCAGGATGTGAACCGGATTTTTCTTCGGAAAACAGTATCGTTTATGGACACAATTTGAAAAATGGCCAGATGTTTGGTATGCTAAAGAAGCATTATGATACAGAGTATAACCCGGATGCCGATTATAAAAAGTATCAGAAAATCTGGATCATCACACCGGAGGAAGAGATAGAATATAAGGTGTTTGCAGCAAGAGAGATTGATGTTAATGAGGATTCTGATGTATATACGATTGCATTTGCTTCTGAGGAAGACTATGCATCTTATTTGAAGAATTCTATTGAAAAGGCACTTTATAGTCTGAAAACAAAACCAGACAGTGAAGAAGATATTCTGACATTATCCACATGTACTTCTTCTTCGGAAGCCGGCCGTTTTATTGTGCAGGCAACACAGATACAAAGGACAGCAAAGTAGTAGACAAGGAGTAGATATGAGAGAGAAAAATATATGGGAGAGAATCAGGAATTCTTCGAATTGCAGAGTTCTTATTCTTAATCTGATTCTGACTCTTTGCCTGAATCTTCTTCTGGAATTTACGGAAAGGAGATCTGTAGGTGAGGTGATTACATTTGTTCAGGAAAGAACATTTGTATTTCTCTATAATGGATTTATTATATTTTTATGTTTTTCCATTGTATTTTTAGTAAGGAAAAGGATTTTTGCCTATGTATTTATCAGTGGCTGCTGGGTTTTAGTAGCGATTGCGAACGGAGTAGTTTTAAGTGACAGAAAGACACCGTTTACGGCAGTAGATCTTACATTAGTAAAGTCGGTTCTGCCGATTCTTGGCAGTTATCTTGAAGTGTGGCAGATTCTTGGAATAGTCATCTTATTAGTGGTCGGAATAGGTGGTCTTGTATGTCTTTACCTTTATTCTCCGGAAGATAAGCGTTCGAGGCATTTGGTAACAGAAATTTTATGTACAGCAGTTACTGTAGTATGTTTTTGTGCGGTAACGTATGTCGGAGTCGGTAAAGGAATGTTGATTAAGAAGTTTGATAATCTGATCGCCGGGTATAAAGATTATGGGGTTGCCTATGGTTTTTGTGTCACAGCAATAGATACCGGGATTGACCGTCCAATCAATTATTCAAGAGAAACGGTAAACCGCATAAAGAAAAAAGTAAAAAAAGCAGAAAAGAAACAAAAAGAAACGAAAAAGGCAGGAGTTGTACGTCAGCCTAATATTATTTTTATTCAGTTAGAGTCTTTTTTTGACGCAACAACAGTAAAGAATTTAAATATTTCAGAAGATCCGATTCCTACATTTCATAAGATTCAGAAAGAATATACATCAGGATATTTAAAAGTTCCGGTTTATGGAGCAGGAACAATCAATACAGAATTTGAAGTCATTACAGGAATGAATATCGATTATTTCGGTACAGGAGAATACCCATATCGAAGTATTCTTCACAAAACAACCTGTGACAGTATAGCTTATTGGTTAAAAGAGAAGAAGTATGCATCAAGTGTGATTCATAACAATAATGCATCTTTTTATGATAGGGATGCCGTTTTTTCCAATCTTGGATTTGATAATTTTATCAGTATTGAAAATATGGATATCGAAAGCAGAAACGAAGCTGGATGGGCGAAAGATTCTGTTTTAACCAGATATATCATGGATACTTTACAGCAGACAGAGAAGAAAGATGTTATTTATACGATATCTGTACAGGGGCATGGAGATTATCCTACAGATGATCAGAGTAATTCTCCAATTACCGTTTCCGGGGAAGGCTTGAGTCAGAGCTATCTTAATCAGTTTACATACTATGTGAATCAAACAAGAGAAATGGATGATTTTATTAAAGCACTGACAGAAAAACTTTCCGACTACCCAGAAGATGTGATGGTAATTGCCTATGGCGATCATTTGCCGGGAATGAATCTTGAAAATAAAGATCTCAAGAATGATTCAAAGTACGAGACACCGTATTTTATCTGGGATAATTTTGGATATAACAAGGCAAACAAAAAGAAAGAATCCTGTAAAGTAGAAGCCTGGCAGCTTGCATCGAAAGTACTTGGCGAGGTAGGAATCTATAATGGATTTTTAAATAAATATCATCAGACGATGCAGTCTAGTGAAAAATACCGTAAAAATCTAAAACTTTTACAGTATGATATGCTTTATGGAAGTGATTTTGTACGAGAAGGCAAAAGGCCTTTGGAACCGACCAAGGTAAATTACAGCTTAGATCCTGTAGAAATTACAGAAATAAAAGAATGTGAAGATAGCTATTTATTAATTGGAAATAATTTTACAGATGCAAGCCGGGTTTTTGTAAACGGAGTGAAAGTAGCTTCAGAAAAACAAAGCAGTGGTGTGTTAAAAATTTCTAAAAAGGCTGTAAAGGAAGGTGACAAGATTACGGTTCATCAGGTAAGTGTGACAAATGAAAATATTACACTGAATCAGTCTGAAGAATATGAATTCCGTAAAGATAAAGTAAGATTGTTATACAAAAATTTGTATGATGAATAAATTAAAGCAGCTGTTTATAATAAAGTTATAGAACGTGGACTTGCCACGTATGGACAACTGCAAATAAGAGAAAACAGGAGGATAAAGTATGTCAACAACAACCGCAATATTATGCGCCTTTGGCGTGTACTTGCTGCTGATGATTGGAATTGGTGTCTGGTGTATGAAAAAGACAACGGGAGCCGATGACTATTTCTTAGGAGGAAGAGGTCTTTCCGGTCCGGTAGCTGCATTATCTGCACAAGCATCCGATATGAGTGGATGGCTGCTTATGGGACTTCCAGGTTCTGTATATGCATTAGGTACAGGACAGGCATGGATCGCTGTCGGTCTTGGACTTGGAACAATCGCAAACTGGTTAATTATTGCAAAGCCACTTCGTGCGTATACGATTGTGGCAAATAATTCCATGACTCTTCCGGAATTTTTCGGAAATCGTTACCATGATAAGAAGAAGATTCTTTTAGGAATTTCTTCAGTTATCATCGTTGTATTTTTCTTAGTATACACAGCCTCTGCGCTGGCATCAGGAGGAAAGCTTTTTAATACGGTATTTGGTATTGATTATCATGTAGCATTATTTATTGGAGCAGCCGTTATTTTAATTTATACATTTATGGGCGGTTTCCTTGCAGTATGTACAACCGACTTTGTGCAGGGAACCTTAATGCTTATCGCATTATTAGTTGTTCCGATTGTTGCATGGGGATTTGTAAGCGGAGATTTCTCTGCATTATTAACACAGAGTGGAGTGAATTCAGAACACTATATGAGTCTTATGTATAATGGAGATCATCCGATTACACCGATTGAGATTATATCTAATCTCGCATGGGGACTTGGATACTGCGGAATGCCTCATATTTTGGTTCGATTCATGGCAATCAAGAATGAAAAAGAACTTCGTAAATCATCTGTCATTGCAATTGTGTGGGTTATTATCTCTCTTACACTTGCCGTAGCAATCGGTGTGATCGGTCGTGCGTATCTTCTTCCAGCAATTCTTGGAGAAACAGCAGGAGCCCCATCAGCAGAATCCGTATTTATTCAGATGATTCAGGAAACATTTACAAATAAGATTAATCTTCCATTTATCGGAGGAATCTTTATCTGTGGTATTTTAGCAGCAATCATGTCTACGGCAGATTCCCAGCTTCTTGTATGTTCCTCTTCTGTATCCGCCGATATTTATCAGGATATTTTTAAACCAGAAGCAACTGATAAAGAAGTATTAAATGTAGGACGAATTACGACAATTGTTGTCGCAGCACTTGCATTTATTATTGCATGGAATCCAAACAGCTCTGTTATGGCCCTTGTATCTGATGCATGGGCAGGACTTGGTTCTGCTTTCGGACCATTAGTAGTAATGAGTCTTTTCTGGAAGAGAACAAACCTTCCAGGAGCAATCGCAGGACTCCTTTCTGGAGCGTTAACTGTAATTATCTGGGATTATATCCCACTGATCGGTGGACAGACTCCGTATGTCGCAACTGGATTATATTCATTGGTTGTTGGATTTATCATCAGCTTGCTCTTCATCATTGTAGTAAGCCTTATAACAAAAGCACCGGAAGAATCCATTGTTGAAGAATTTGAAACCTATAAAGCATATAAAGAACAGTAATTTGCTGGGGACACAGACGCCGCTTTAGTAGAAGATATTGAGCTAAATTGTAGTTAGCCTTCTAAAGAAAAAAGAATTGTGATAAGTTTGATTTTGTTCCGTTGCGCTAAGCATTCCATTCTGCCCAGAAAAACAGGAACTTGGGAAAAACGAGTCCCAAGTTCCTATGGTCAGAATTCCATAGCGCAAAGTCACAAAATGCAATACTTATAACCATTCTTTTTTCTTTACCATAGTTTCCTTACAATTCAGCAGGAAATTTTGTTTCAGCGGCTGTCTGTTTTTAATAGCAAATAGCAAATTAGTGATTTCTGTTGGAAAGAGAGGGGGATTGCCCAGAAGATTATGCTTTTTAATCAGAGAACTGTTTCGCCATAAGAAAATAGTAGTGCTGGTCAAAGTCTTCTGATTGCTTCGTTTCTTTTACTGTAATATCCCTATAATTTTGAAAGAAGATATCTTCATCTGGAGATTTTCATTCCAATGAAAACCATAGACTTCTGGCCAAGTCCCTTTTTCCCCCTCCAACGAAAAAACGAATTTCTATCTGGAGCCAAAGAACAGAAAAACAGAAATATGCTATAGAAGAAAATGTGATGTCGGAGCAAGTAAAAATGCCGATCAGGCATTTTCTGCGCCGCGACTATCTTCACATTTTCTTCTATAGCATATTTCTGTTTTTCGTTTCTTTAGTCTATTAGTATTTATTTTATTCTTGAAAGTACCGCTCTTGCGGCTTTAATTCCGGAAGCTCCTGCCTGTGCAAGTCCTCTTGTTGTGCCGGCACCGTCTCCAATCGCGAAGAATCCAGGAAGCTTTGTTTCAAGTTCGTGGCTTAACTCTAAACGAGAAGAGTAAAATTTAACTTCCGCACCGTATAAAAGAGTGTCATAATTTGCAGTACCTGGAGCGACTTTATCAAGAGCGTAGATCATTTCGATAATATCATCAAGCTGACGTTTTGGAAGTGCTAAAGATAAGTCACCTGGAATAGCCGCTGTCAGTGTCGGTTTTACGAAAGACTGACTTAAACGATGTTCATTTGTGCGGACTCCTTTTACAAGATCACCGAAACGCTGTACAAGGACACCACCTGCTAACATATTAGAAAGAGAAGCGATGTGTTTACCATAGCGATATGGTTCATCAAATGGTTCTGTAAAGCGGTTAGAAACAAGAAGGGCAAAGTTTGTATTCTCACTGCGAAGAGAAGCATCAGAGTAAGAATGTCCATTTACAGTGTTGATACCTTCTACGTTTTCAGCAACAACGTGACCGTAAGGATTCATACAGAAAGTACGAACACTGTCGCCATATTGTTTGGTACGGTAAACAAGCTTTGATTCATATACAACATCTGTAATGTGTTCGAATACTCTGGCAGGAAGTTCAACACGAACCCCGATATCTACCTGATTATTAATAAGTTTAATTCCAAGATCCTTGCACTGATTTGCAAACCATTCGGCACCACTGCGGCCGGGAGCGGCAATCAGATACTGACAACGTGCAATATCTCCCTTTTCTGTTACAAGCTCATATCCTTCAGAACAAGTTTTGATCTCAGAAATAGCTGTATTAAAATGAAAATCCATTTTATCTTTTAAATCTTCATAAATATTTGTAAGAATCATAAGATTTTTTTCAGTACCAAGATGTTTGCACTGTGCCTGCAGAAGATGAAGGTCAAATTCAAGAGCTTTCTTTGCAAGAGCCTGTGCCTCCGGAGTAGTTGTAGAGAAATAATTTGTAGTAGCCCCATGAGCTACATTTACATCATCTACATAATGGATCAATTCCATAACTTCGTTATGATCCATGTAGTCTGTCAGCCAGCCGCCAAATTCCGTAGTGAAGTTAAACTTACCATCAGAAAATGCACCAGCTCCACCAAAACCACACATAGTATCACAGACTTTACAGTTAATACACTGTTTCACTTTCTTTGCTACAATCGGGCAGCTTCTTTTATAAATATCTCTTCCCTGCTCAAAAACCCCAATTTTTAAGGAAGGATTTTTTAAACTAAGCTCATAACCGGCATAGATACCAGCCTCACCACAGCCAATAATAATAACATCATACATCTGATTCATGCGTACCTCCAAAATCAATAGTTTATATTTGGTGTAATGTAAAGATAAGTGACATCCTCCCCCACCTTAGAGGTCGGAGTCTTCTTGCTAGAAAAGGATAAAAAATCTTTACATATTATAAAATATTATAAAATAAAAACATGTCAAATGCAATTCGGTCATTCACTTTTTCTTATGTATTCTATGTTCACTATAGCAAATGAAAAATAGTATGAGTTGTTTTCGCTGTGTTCTCATGTTATGATGAATGGGACAATCTTGAAAGGAGCTGAACGAAATGGAATTTTGGGATATTTATGATGAAAATAAACAGCTTACAGGACGTAAGATGAAGAGAAATGACTGGTGTTTAAAAGAGGGAGAATATCACCTGACTGTTCTTGGCGTGATTGCAAGACCGGATGGTACTTTCTTAATTACAAAGCGTGTTATGACAAAGGCATGGGCACCTGGATGGTGGGAAGTTTCCGGTGGCGGAGTACAGGCAGGAGAATCTTCCGAGGAAGCAGTAAGAAGAGAAGTGAAGGAAGAAACGGGTCTTGATGTGCGTAATGCAGAAGGCGGATATGCATTTACTTATAAAAGAGTGAATCCTGATGAGGGAGATAATTATTTTGTAGATGTCTATCGTTTTGTGATGGATATTGATGAGAAGGATGTATCTTTTCAGGAAGCAGAGATTGACGGTCATATGTTTGCAACAAGAGAACAGATTGAAAGTTTTGCTAAAGAAGGCAAGTTTCTTCACTATGACAGTATCAAACAGGTATTTTCTTTTGACTGAAAATCTTTGCGGTGAAAGCTCCATCTGAACTATGGCTCAGGTGGAGATGTTTACAGGTAGTGTAGTATAAGTAAAGCAGAGGTATTATCTTTGTAAAAAGGGGAAAAACGCTTGCTTTTATAAGTATATTATAGTAGAATGTCAACGGTTTAAGTTTGATTTTGATTAGGAAAAGAGGTGAAATTCATGGACAGTTGTGATAGTACGGGGCAGAGTATAATTTGCGGTGGTATGTGTTATAAAGAAGAGTTTAAAAATTTGGATGTGACTGGATATGGATTTCGTCAGAGAAGTAGTTTAAGAAGCATCTGATTTTTTATGTTTTTATTGTATAGTATGTAGAACTACTATTTTTAGATAGTTACCATTATACATTGATCGATAACATTGATTTCTATTCCACCGCGTGGATTCCTATACTTCACAGTTAGTAATTGCTTGATATACTGCTGAAAAGTTTTGGAAACTTGATGTGGTGGATTTTTTATGCCCTTTTAAGGGCCGAAGGGAGATGTATGATGGAGAAAATATTAAAAAAACCAGATTATGCGAAAGAGATTCTGGAGATTATGCATGGCTCTTTTTCAGAAGAGGATATGCTGGAAAGAATTTCAGATTACCATGAGAATGATATCGCAGAAGCCTTTGAATTACTGTCAGAAGTGGAGCGAAAAAGATGGTATCGGATGTTTGGTCCAGAACAGATTGCAGAGATTTTTTCTTATATTGATGATCCGGATTCCTATTTGAAGGAATTACCGTTAGATGAGGCTGCAAAGGTACTTTCTTATATGGATTCGGATGATGCAGCTGATATTTTAGATGAAATGGATGATTCCACCCAGGAAAAACTGGTGGGATTACTTGATGAAGAATCAGGACATGATATTAAGATGATTCTTTCCTATGAGGATGATGAAATGGGTAGCAGAATGACTACGAATTTCATTGTGATTCATAATAATCTGACAATTCGTCAGGCAATGCGTGAACTGGTGCAGCAGGCGGGAGAGAATGATAATATTTCTACAGTGTATGTTCTTGATGAGAATGACAAGTTTTACGGTGCGATTGATTTAAAGGATTTGATCGTAGCAAGACAGCAGGATAACTTAGAGGATATCATCAGTACTTCTTATCCGTATGTAAATGATCATGAAAAAGTTGACGAATGTATTGAAAGAATTAAAGATTATGCGGAAGATTCTATTCCGGTTCTTACGCAGGAACATCTCCTGATCGGTGTCATCACAGCTGTGGATATTGTAGAAGCTGTTGATGAAGAGATGGGAGATGACTATGCAAAGTTAGCCGGTTTAACTGCGGAAGAAGATTTAAAAGAGACGACAGCACAAAGTATGAAAAAAAGACTGCCATGGCTGATTATTCTTTTATTTTTAGGAATGGGTGTATCTTCTGTTGTCGGCGTGTTTGAGACAGTTGTTGCTGTACTTCCAGTTGTTATGTGTTTCCAGTCCTTAATTCTTGATATGGCAGGAAATGTCGGAACACAGTCTTTGGCTGTGACAATTCGTGTACTGATGGATGAAACATTAAGTACAAAGCAGAAATTTGGTCTTGTAGTAAAAGAAATGCGAGTTGGATTTTGCAATGGTCTTTTCCTTGGAATTCTTGCTTTTGTATTTATCGGATGTTATATCTGGCTGCTAAAGAGTAATCCGATAACACATGCCTTTGTAATTTCCGGCTGCGTTGGATTTTCTTTGATGACAGCGATGGTTATTTCAAGCATGGTCGGAACACTCGTACCGATGTTTTTCCATAAAATTAAAATAGACCCGGCGGTTGCATCCGGACCATTGATTACAACAATTAATGACCTGGTTGCAGTAATTACTTATTACGGACTGGCATGGCTTTTGTTAATCCATGTCCTACAAATGGTTTGATTACTATTTGATTCATTAGGGAAAACAGACGAAAAAAGAAACAATACCATATCCCATCTGCTCTGTAGTCGCTGTGTTTAAGATGCTCATTCGCATCTTAGACACGCTCCAAAGCCGCATCTGGGGTATGGTATTGTTTCTTTTTTCTGTGTTTGGGTTCCACATGGAATAAATTCAATAGCCTTTGAGATGGATAAGGGGGAGAAATCAGAAGTCTCCTCCTTACCCGAAAGATGTATCGTCAGTAAATTATTTTCTTGCTCTTAACGAGCAGTAAAAATTATGTTATTTTACTCTTACTTTTTTAACTTTACTCCAAGTACCAAAGTATTTCTTATTACCAATTACTTTATAAGAACGTGCTTTTACATAGTAAATCTTTCTAGAATTTAACTTTGTTATTGTATATGTTATCTGTTTGTTACCTTTCTTTGTTAACACTTTCTTACCTTTATTAAATTTAGAATTTTTGGCAACAACAATCTGATACCCTGTCGCTTTTGTATCTTTCTTTAAAACAACCTTTACTTTTCTCTTACCAGCAGAAATCTTTTTTATTGTTTGTTTCTTTGGAACTGCATAAATAGTGATTGTTTTGCTTGCTCCTTTATAATTTTCTGTTGCACTTGCTTTTATTTTGATTGTTACTTTTCCTGGTTTCTTTACGGTAAGCTTTCCACTTTTCCTTCCAACAGAAATAATCTTTTTATTACTTGAAGTAAATGTCAAATCTCCAGCTGCTTTTACTTCCTTTTTAAGATTGTATGTCGTTCCATAAGAAATTTTATATGAAGCTTTCTTTACAGTAATTATCTGATTCTCTATATTTTTATTATAAATTGCTGATACCTGAGACAATTGACTGTTCGTTCCTGAAATTTCAATCGTATTTTTTGCTTTTGTATATCCTTTAATGTCTGGCAATGTATAAGTTATACTCTTTCCTGGAACAACCTTTACTACTCTATATTCAAGTACATTATTATTCTTATCACATAAAGCAACCACTACTCGTGAATATTTTGTATTGGAAGATATCGCATCTCTATAAAAACGAAGTGAATCTAACACATATCCTCTATCATCAAAAAATCCTTGATTGTCCCAACTTGAACCTCCCCATGCAGGTTTACCATTATAATACATTTTATATTTAGAAAAATATCCATCTGCCCCAGCAGAAGCCCATCCAGTTCCATATTTATCTGCTATTTTTTTATTATATTCCCAGTTTGTCCATCCAGCTCTTACAGGAATCCATGCACCTTCCCAATAAAAAGCACCAAGTCCATTATCTTGAGAAAGTACTGTCTTGTATAAATCTGTTAACATATCCACCTGACCCTGTGGTCCCACTTCATATGCAGAAGTATCAGCTGACTTACCGATAGAATTCGGGGTTCCATCTGCATCTTCTAAAGAGTTTGTCCATGCAGTTTCTGTAACAACAAAAAGTTTTCCTCTTAAAGCTACATAATCTTGAACTTTCTTTAATGAAGCTGGTGTATTGGCTTTCCAACTCGTAGACCAGAATGGATAATACGAAGAACCCAGTACATCATAATCTACACCATCTCTTTCCCATGTATCCATAATATACTTATATTTTGACAATTCTGGTGTTTCTAACTGAAGCGCAATCAATGTTTCTGGAGCAACTTCCCTAACCGCTCTGCTTCCTGCACTTAGATACCTATTTATTGTCTGTGATTTATTCGTATTTTTCCAGATTTCTGCCCAGTTTCCTCCTCTATCACGATCAGCGAGAATTCCTAGCATACCGTTTGTAATTTCATTTCCAATCTGAACCATGCCCACATTAGCTCCTTCTTTTAGAAACTTATTCACTGTATCTTTAGTAAATTCATAGACATGATCACACATTTTTTCTGGATTATCTTTGTCTGCTTTCCATGCTTTTGGTATAATCTGCTGTGCCGGATCTGCCCAGAAGTCAGAATAATGAAAATCAAGCAAGATTTTCATCCCATATTCCTTCGCTTCCCTTGCAATTTTTAATCCAGTTTCTACATCATTTCCACCACCACCATAAGTTTCTCCTTTTTCATTATAAGGATCGTTCCAGATACGAATACGAATGTAATTTACACCATTATCACTAAGAATTTTTAATAATGAAGCTTCCTTACCATCTTTATCATAGAATTTAACACCAGCATTCTTTAACGCATTATAGGAAGAAATATCCATTCCCTGAATAGTTGAGTCTGTCATATTTTCCACTTTATTAATCGTTACTTGCTGCTGTTTTAAACCAGTATCATCTCCATATTTATAAGGATCTCTGCTTGTATCTGTCTCATGCCCCTGTGCATATGCAAAGATAGCCATGGATACCTGTGCATCTCCTTCTTCATCAAAGAATGACTTCCAGCTTCCGGCATATACTGCCTCATCGTAAATTAATCCACCAGCATTCTTCTCATCAATTGTAGCTTCTAACAAGTTGTAAATATTGTCAGCCTGCGTATATACATTTTCTGTATTAGACTCATTTATACGTTCATATTTTACATTAGAAACAATCAGCTGTTTGCCAGATACACAACTTTCTACTTCTTTTTTTAAACTTTTAATATAACTATTCGTATTATTATCTGGATAAATATTTACACCAATATAATCATAATCTACAGACGCATAACCCAGTTTCTGAACAATATATTTTACAGAATCTGCTTGGGATGGAGCAGCTATACTAACAGAACTCTTTACTCCTTCTGTTTTCAACAATGCTGAAATATCACCCATCGCTTTCCATCCTTCCCATCCTTCTCCATCAGTAATCCCTAGGAAGTTCCAATTCACTTCATTACCAATCGTTATAATATCAGGGAGAACATTCGCCTGTTTTAACTTTGCAATTGTCTCTTTTGTATAAGTCTTTGCACTTTCTACGGCATCTGCCTTAGTCCATGCTGCCGGAAGCTTCTGTTCATCTGCATAAGTTATTTCGTCTGAATAAAGTAAGACAAGATTCGTCTTAAGATTTGTTTTAGACTCTCTTAATTCCCTTAATGTTTTTATCGCATTATCCAGAGAAAGATATTTATTTTCTCCTATCGGATTTACAGCAACTTTTAAAGATATGGTATTGACTCCCTGACTTTTTACATAGGCAAAAATATTGTCTACAGACTGGCTCATATAATTTTTATATGATTTTCCCCACTCCAGACATTGTTGATAGTATGTAAAATCAGCTCCTAAAATAGTATCTTCTCCTATTCCAGAAATCTTTTCATACTTTTTAAAAGCATCCTTACTTGTTTCTGGAACTTCAATTTTGTTTTCCGAAGAAATCACTACATCATTATCACCAGAAAATGCATTTACTTCTTGAGCCTTAACTGGCTGTATAGCTAAGCTAAATCCTGTTGTTGCAAACAACATCGAAGCCATTGCTACTGACGCACATTTTTTAATACTCTTTCTTCCAAATCTTTCAAGTTTTTTCATTCTCATTAGTAAGTTACGATTGTTTTTCATAAGTTTCCCCTTTCTTATTAAATCATGTACTATAAATGAATAATTTTATAATTTTTCTCATTTATAATAGTATATAGCTATTCTAGCATAACATCATTTTTTTCAACTATACACATATTGAAATTGGTAAATTTTGATACTATTCCTTTTATGTTGAATAGCCTTTCGGGCAAGCAGAAATCTTCTGACCTCTCCCCCTTATCCTTTCCAAAGACTATTGAATTCATTCCTTCTGGAGCCAAAACACAGAAAAAAGAAATA
>OGQN01000204.1_pt1 | contig 59421 bp, 48 predicted proteins | sample 1553231 | NCBI WGS metagenome assembly OGQN01 (sample SAMEA2579950, study PRJEB22360) | human gut metagenome | biome: human gut; feature: human-associated habitat; material: faeces | place: Denmark | collected 2008/2010 | reverse complement strand
AAATAATATTTAATTAAATAATTTCTACTCACATACCCATACGGTATGACTTCCATTTATAAATACATTTTTTATAAATTACATCCTTTACTCTATACTAACAAACCGGAAAATCCAATCCCAAAATTATATACTTTACTCTTCCCTCTCCCGATGCATCGCCGAAACTACCGCTGCCAAATGAAGCAGTACTCCATCAGCAAGTGCAGATTCTTCGATCTCAAACTTCGGATGATGATTCGGATAACACTTTCTTCCCGGTGTGCCACAGCCTGCGAAGGCAAATACGCCCGGAACTTCTTTCTGATACCAGGAGAAGTCTTCTCCAAGCATCAATGGTGCGATATGAACCAGCTTTCTATTCTCTAATAGCTGTTCCGCTTCGTCTGCGATCCGACGGGAAAGTGCTTCGTCGTTAAGTACCGGTGGATGGGAACCCTGCTCATAAGCAATCTTTACATTCCCACCGTAGCTGTCAGCGACTGCTTCCGCTCTTCTTCGGATGGCATCCTGTAGATGCTGTGCTACTATTTCAGAATAACTTCGACAAGTCCCTTCTAATACGGCTTTTCCTGAAATGATATTATACTGTGTTCCTGATTTTAAGGAACCGACTGTGACAACCGCTCCTTCGATCGGGTCTAATTCTCTTGCTACAATTGTCTGTATATTCATCACAAAATCCGCTGCCATAACTGTAGCATCCACACATTGATGTGGTTTTGCTGCATGGCCGCCTTTGCCGATAAAAGTAATAGAAAAACGGTCTGTCTGTGCCATTCTTGCTCCCGGTTCTACCGAAATCTCGCCGGCCTTTATATCGGAAAACAGATGCAGGCCAAATATCTCATCAACATCTTCTAAGATTCCCTGTGAAATAATATGTTTTGCACCTTTTGTATTCTCTTCAGATGGCTGAAAAATCAGTTTGACACGTACTGTAAGTTCTGATTCCATTTCTTTTAATATGGAGGCTGCACCTAAAAGCCCTGCAATATGTCCATCGTGTCCACAAGCATGCATCTTTCCCGGATGTTTTGACTGAAATGGCAGATCCGTATCTTCTGAAACTCTCAGACCATCAATATCTGCTCTAAGTGCTACTGTATAGGCATCATGTGGTCCAATATATGCAGTTACTCCTGTTGGATCTAAACGAAGTGGATGAATTCCCATCGCAGTAAGCTTCTCACAGATTAATTCTGTTGTTTTCTCTTCCTCAAAACCCAATTCCGGTATCTGATGGAATTCATGATACCAGGAAATAAACTCTTCTCTCTTCCCGGATACTTTCTCTAATAATTCTTCCCGTATCATATTTTCCTCCTTTTTATATGCTCTTACTCTATCCACGAATCAAACGAACAATGAACACGATTGCAATAATTACAACTGCGACCGGTAACAATGCTCGAAGCAAGAATAACACAACAAAAAATATAAGTGCTGATATAATGATTGTCATGATCATTCTTCCAGCATTCTGCAGCGTTCCGCCTCCCCGCTGTCCGCTGTTTTCAATATCGCCTCTTTCAGAATCATACGAACTTCCATAATTACTGTACGAGCCTTCCCTGTAATCGCTGTCTTCATAACCTGCATTACCGGAAGCGGCTCCCTCATTCCCATGAGCGTCAATGATTGAACGTGCGATAAGACGTGGACTTCCTAACTCTCGGATTACATCTTCCTCACTTTTTCCATTACGGATCTCATCCTCAAAATACTGCCTGTAATATGTTAAAGAATCGGACAATTCATACGCAGATACCTCTCCTTGCAGAGACTGTTCTAATTCCATCATAAACTGTTCTTTTGTCATTCTTTTCTACCTTTCTTTTGCTTTCGATACTTTTGTTCTTTTTCATAAATACTTTGTTCAAGAATACCAAGGCATTCTTACTGCGAGGTGTGTGTCATATAATGCATGACCTATTCTTCTTTAACTTTAAAACATCCTTCTTAAAATATCCAGACTAATTTTCTTCTTCGAATTTATCCATATTTTCGGTTTTTCCAATTACTACAATAATATCATTATGTTTAAAGCGATAATCCGGCATAATTTCAATATTCGTTTCCGAATTATTTTCTAAAGCGATAATATTTAATTGATACTTTCGACGGATTTCTGATTCCTGCACACTTTTGCCGATCAGATTTTTCCCAACTGGAATCTGACGGATTTCTATATTGTTACTTAAAGAAACAAAATCAAGGAAATTGTCCGATATTAATTTTTTCCCAAGGCGAAGTGCCATATCACGTTCCGGATAGACTACCTCTGCTCCAAGCTTCTTTAATACTGCTCCCTGCTCTTCACTTGTCGCTTTGGCAATAACATGCGGCACTCCAAGTTCTAGTGCAGACATTGTTGTTAAAATACTGACATCGACTTTTTCTCCAATACAGATAATTGCAACATCGCAGTTCTGGATTCCTATTTCCCTTAACGCATCAATTCCCAGATTCTCTGCTACAAACGCATAATCTGTATAACGACGGATATTTTTAATTTTTTCTTCACTTCTATCAACTGCGATTACTTCTTTTCCTGCCTGTGAAAGGGCGATAGCAAGTGCTGTTCCAAAACGTCCAAGTCCAATCACTCCATAAGCTGTTCCACGCTTCTTTTTCATCTTTATATCCTTTCTTCTATCCAATCGAAATCATTTCTTCAGAATATCTTGCATTCGGTGTAGTATCTTTACTCCATACAGAAAGAAGTGTAAATGCACCAACACGTCCCGTAAACATTAACAGAATAAGAAGTATTCTTGCAGCTATGCCAAGTTCCGGAGTAATTCCTGTAGAAAGTCCTGCGGTACTGAATGCAGATGTCACTTCAAATATAAGCTGTATAAAATCATATTCCGGCTCAAATACACATATCAAAAATGTAGCAGTGCATAAAATGCCGACATATAATACTGTAATCATAAATGCCTTTGAAATATTCTCATCAGATATGCTGCGCCGGAAAGCATGTGCAGACTTTTTCCTTCCCAAACATTTTAAAGCCTGTATCATCACAAAAATGGTCGTTGTCTTTGCACCACCTCCCGTTGAGCCCGGAGAGGCACCGATGAACATAAGAATACACATTGCAAATAAACCTGCTGTTGAAAAATTTCCAATATCATACGTAGAAAATCCTGCTGTTCTCGTTGTCATACTCTGAAAAAATGCACCCATCCATGTGATATTTTTTTCTGTTGCCTTTAAAATAAACATACCTCCAAGCAGAAGTACTGCTGTCATAGAAACAACAACCTTTGAATGCAGACAAAGTTTTTTAAAATGTTTTTGCTTGACAATATCTACAAGAACAAGAAATCCAAGACCGCCGGCAATTACTAAAATATCTGTTGTTATATTTAGTAAAATATTATCTTTGTAGGGAATCAGATTATGCATTCCTCCAAGATTATCAAAGCCAGCATTATTAAATGCAGCAATAGAATGAAAAATACTTATCCCTATTGCATGTAATGGCGAATAATCTTTCCTAAATACAATAAAACTGATAAACGCTCCTACTGCCTCAAATCCAAGGGTAATCGCAAGAACGACCCGCACCAGACGCACCATTCCGCCATAGGTGTCAACATTTAATGCCTCTTTTACCAGCAGACGGCTTTTAATGCTTACTCTTTTACCTGCTGCGATAATCAGTCCGACACCGACAGAAGCAATTCCCAGACCACCAATCTGTATCAACATAGCAATGACCATCTGCCCTATCGCAGTAAAACTGTCTGCAGTATCTACTACTACAAGACCGGTAACGCAAACAGCGCTCGTTGAGGTAAACAATGCATTAAGAAAAGAAAGATGTACTCCTTTTTTCACAGAAAAAGGCATCATCAATAGTATTGCTCCCGTCAGGATTACTGCGCCAAAACCCAGTGCAATAATCCTGCTTGGACTTTGCTTTTTTAACAAATCAAATATCTGCTTCATTGCTTCCTCTTTTCTTAACTTTTCGTACAATTGCATAGTCCACCATATGATTCTCAATATTTTTTACATCTATCTTTAAATCATTCACTTCCAGAGAAAACTTCTCTCCTTCTGCCGGAACTCTCCCGATTGCATCCCACACAAAACCACTAAAAGTATCAAACACTTCCGGAAACTCTACATCAAGAGCCTCCGATACCTCGTCAAGCTGTGCACAGCCCTGAATCCGCCAGACATCTTCTTTGATTTTTTTAATATCTTCTGGTTTTGCCGGCATCTCTTCCTCTTCTAACTCACCAACTAAAGCTTCTACCAGATCATGAAGGGTTACAATTCCACTCATTCCTCCGTACTCATCAAGTACAACTGCAAAATAAATCCTAACCTTCTTCATATGTGCAAACAATATGTTGGCCTTCATATTCTCCGGCACAAAATACGGATCATCCACCGCATTCTTCATTACGTATTCCTTTGACTTATCTTCTGAACGAAAATAATCTTTCGTATCAAGAATTCCTACAACGTCTTCCTGATTTGAATCAATGATCGGAAAATGTGAAAAACGACATTCTCTAATCGTCTTTTCCCATTCCTGCGCATCGTCCTCAAGATTTAAACAAACCAGATCTCGTCGTCTTGTACTGACCTGCTCTGCTGTCGTATCATTAAACTCAAATACATTCTGGATCATTTTACTCTCTTCCTTCTGAATCGTACCCTGCTCCTTTCCTTCTGCAAGCATCATGCGGATTTCCTCTTCTGTAACTACTTCCCGTTCTTCTTCCGGATTAATACCGACTATCCGCAAAAAGATATTAGAAGAAATATGAAGTAATCCCGCAAGCGGTGCAAATAGTTTCGCAACAAGAAATAATATCCCTATCATTTTAAAGGCATCATCCTCGGACTTACTCATCGCTGCCCTTTTTGGCAATATCTCACCAAACAGCAGATTCACATACGTAAGAATAAGTGTAACTACGATAACCGACACCCCATAGATGACCTGTTCTGAAGCAATCATCTTTCCTGCAAAAACTTCCATCACTGCACTTTTTGCAAGCTCTGCAAAATACACTGCCACAAAAGCACCGCTTAGCAATCCTGCGAATGTTACAGCTGCCTGTATCGCCTCAAGAAACTTTGCCGGCTTCTCAAGGAGCAGAACAGCCTTCTCAGCCCGTTGGTCACCTTCTTCTGCCATCTGCTTTATCTTTGTTTCATTCATAGAAATAACCGAAATCTCTGCACTTGAAAAAATCGCATTCAATATGATCAATACAATCTGTAATACTATTATGCCAACCATTTTTTCAAAAAAATCCTCCATGTATGTAGTATATACTCTCAGAGTCTTCCCTGCACTTACTTATATTAAAAAGATTTATAAGAAGATTCCAAGGACGCATTAGTAAAACTTATTATAGCACAAAACCCCTAAAAATAACATTTTGATTTGAATAAACGTGGGGATCAAAAAAAGTACAGCATCGCAACTGTAATGTCATAGTAAATAAAATGTGTTTAAACACTCTCACACATGACAATCTTTACATATACGATACTGTACTTTTTAATTTCTTATATTAATTAAATATTAATCAAATATCAAGATGTTTGAGAATCAAAAGATATTGATTACATCATTCCCATTCCGCCTGCTGGCATTGCTGGAGCTGGGGTATCTTCTTTAATGTCTGCTACTACAGATTCTGTTGTCAGTAAAGTAGAAGCTACGCTTGTTGCGTTCTGTAATGCACTTCTTGTTACCTTTGCAGGATCAATGATTCCAGATTCAACCATATTTACATATGTTTCTGTTAATGCATCAAATCCCATTCCTACTTCGCTTTCTGCTACTTTGTTAATGATAACAGAACCTTCAAGACCTGCATTCGCTGCAATGTGATATAAAGGAGCTTCTAACGCTTTCAGCACGATTTCGGCACCTGTCTTTTCATCACCGGAAAGTTCTTTAGCCATTTCTTTCACTGCTTTTGCTGCATGGATGTAAGCAGATCCACCACCTGCGATGATACCTTCTTCTACTGCTGCTCTTGTTGCTGCTAAAGCATCTTCCAGACGGAGTTTTGCTTCTTTCATTTCTGTTTCTGTTGCGGCACCAACACGAATAACTGCAACACCACCAGATAATTTAGCCAATCTTTCCTGTAATTTTTCTTTATCAAACTCAGATGTGGTCTCTTCAATCTGGGACTTAATCTGACCTACTCTTGCTTTGATCGCATCTTTATCGCCAGCACCATCAACAATTACTGTATTCTCTTTTTCAACTTTAACAGATTTTGCACGACCAAGCATATCGATCGTTGCATCTTTCAGTTCAATACCAACTTCTTCAGAAACAACTGTACCACCTGTTAAGATAGCGATATCTTCAAGCATTGCTTTTCTTCTGTCACCATATCCAGGAGCTTTCACACCAACAACGGAGAATGTTCCTCTTAATTTGTTAACGATTAATGTTGTTAATGCTTCTCCTTCGATATCCTCAGCAATAATTAATAATTTAGAACCGCTCTGTACGATCTGCTCTAATAACGGAAGGATTTCCTGAATATTAGCAATCTTCTTATCTGTGATCAGAATATATGGATCATCTAATTCTGCAACCATTTTCTCCATGTCTGTTGCCATATAAGCTGAAATATATCCACGATCGAACTGCATACCTTCTACAAGGTCAAGCTCTGTTTTCATTGTCTTAGACTCTTCGATCGTAATAACGCCATCCTGAGAAACTTTCTCCATAGCGTCTGCTACTAACTGGCCAACTTCTTCATCAGCGGCAGAGATTGATGCAACTTTGGCAATCTGTTCTTTGCCTCCAACCTGCTCGCTCATCTTTTCGATAGCTTCTACTGCTGCATTTGTTGCTTTCTTCATACCTTTTCTTAAGATAATAGGATTTGCACCTGCTGCTAAGTTCTTCATGCCTGCATTGATCATTGCCTGTGCTAAAACAGTAGCGGTTGTAGTACCGTCACCTGCAACATCGTTTGTCTTTGTTGCAACTTCTTTTACAATCTGAGCACCCATATTTTCAAATGCATCTTCTAATTCAATATCTTTTGCGATCGTAACACCATCATTTGTAATTAAAGGAGCACCAAAGCTCTTATCAAGAACTACGTTACGTCCTTTTGGTCCAAGTGTTACTCTTACAGTATCTGCTAACTGGTTTACGCCTGCTTCTAATGCTTTTCTGGCTTCTACGCCATATTTAATCTCTTTAGCCATAATAAAGATTCCTCCTGTTATATAAAATATATTAACCAAAAATTATGGATGATTATCTGATATAAATCAAAATAAATATATGTTACCTATTATTCTACGATTGCAAGAATATCACTCTGTTTTACAATGATATATTCTTCCTCTTCCATTTTAACATTCGTTCCTGCATATTTAGAATAAATTACTTTCTGTCCAACTGTTACTTCCATCTTAACATCATCTGTTCCAGGACCTACAGCTACTACTTCTGCTTCCTGTGGTTTTTCCTGTGCGGAGCTAGTAAGAATAATACCAGTCTTTGTTTTTGTTTCTGCCTCCAGCTGTTTTAATACAACTCTGTCTGCTAATGGTACTAACTTCATAATATAATGCCTCCTAATCAAAATTAATTGTAAATCTGTTATCTTTCTTATTTTTATGTTGTTAGCACTCATTACGTTTGAGTGCTAATCGCTAATACCTATAATATGTTTTTTCTTTTATAATTGCAAGTTTAAAAATTCTTTATTTCTTTGTAATTTGTTTTATATCTATATTTATCTCTCTTTTCCTCTTGTTTTCTGATTATATCTCTTTTTTTCTTTAGTTTTTCTCTTCCCAGCATGTTTCTTCTCAAGATTCTTCATTCGAAACCGCCCATTTTCATAAATACCGGTAATCTGCTTATATCCTCTTTTTGTTTTTATAATGTCTCCCACCTTAGCATCTGGAGGTAATTGATACTTTCCATACACTCTTCGAATTCTGTTTCGATTCTTTTTTCTCCCATATATCTTATGCGGAACACTATACATTCTTTCCATAGCCAAAGGAGACTCCCCTCCTTTTCTATCATATTCCTCTGCATTCACTGCTATGGAACACAATAGGATTCCTATAAGTACTCCAAATCCCAGTATTCTTATCTTCATCATTCTCCTCCTCAGCGCAATCAAGTCGTTTCCTCATCGCAATGATCTCGATCATCTGTACCTTATTTTACTTTATATATAGACGCAGTTTTTATATAAAATGTTTCATTCTCTTGAAAAAAAAAGTGCACTATCTATATAGCACACTTTATCATTTCTTTTATTTAATTACAAACTGTTACCTTTCTTCGTTTTTTCTATTATGAATTCAAGAATGCCCCGGCATTCTTGCTGCGAGATGCGCGTCATCTCACATCTAATATAAAAAATCAGGAATCACTCTTTATCGCTTTAATCTGTGAGAGCAGTTTCTGCTCATCCACATCCGTAATCGCATCATCACCCGTCAGCGCCGCAATAAAATGGCTGATCTTTCCATCGTAGGACTCTTCAAGAATCGCCCTTGCTTTATTCTGCTTAAACTGCGCCTTTGTTATCTTCATCTGATAACAGGTCTTTGTTCCTTCTTTTTCTTTCTTTAACAGTCCCTTTTCAATGAGACGGCTTAAAAAAGTATTCAATGTCTGTTTCTTCCAGTTTTTATCCAGATTCTCATTAAAATACTTCATTAATTCCCCAAAAGTATACTTATCCCCCATTCCCCAGAAATACTCCATTATCTCGTATTCTGTTTTACTCAAGTGACTACTCATATACTTCATCCTCCTGTGTACTTGCTTTGCATTTTATAATATATAGACTATACTATGGCTTAATTATTCTTGCAAGCACTTTCTATATTTCTTTCATTGACATTAGTTAGGGTTAAAAGGTATCTTGACATTTTTTTTAATATATTATACTGTACTCTCAGATTTTTTTGATTTTTATTTATAATAAACGAAAGGATTTTTTATGAAAAAAACAGGTCGTTACCATAATGATTACAGTCCAAGATATACAGAAGCATTTGATATTTACGAGAAAGCAAAAAATCATGTAAAAGCTCAAAAAAAGAAAGAAAGATTACGCTCTCTTTCGATTATTAAACAAGAACATGGCAACAGAAGCTGCGATGATAATTCCGTATCCGACAAAGCTCCACAAATCAGGAATCTGTCTAAGGAAGAGAAAACCAAGGACTGTGGAGAAAATAATCTGTGAATAATCATAGATTGAAATCTCGCCTGCCGGTGCGCAGGTATATGCTGCAGTAATAGTAAACTGCCCTCCACTTGCAAATAATCCGGCAAGGAGCAGACAGCCAAACTGAGCAAGTGTCATTGGATGAAAGTCAAATATAAGATATGGCAATGTCACGATACAGGAGAATGCGGAGAAAAAGAGGACGATAAACGGACCTTTCACACCGTTTGTTCCAAGGATTCGAACATACGTATATGCGATTCCTGCTCCCATTCCACCAAGAAGTCCAATAAAAGCCGGGAGTGCAGTTACTGAGGCAAAACCTGGTTTAATAACAAATAAACTTCCGATAAAAGCGATACATACACAACTTGCCGCAAATGGATGTATTTTTTCTTTTAGAAGTAGAAATGAAAACAAAATGGCAAAGAACGGAGATAGTTTATTTAAAATAGATGCATCTGCAAGCATCAGATGATCGATCGCATAGTAATTACATAAAATACCAAGCGTACCACAGATTGAACGCATCAACAGATTTTTAAGCTGTCCTTTTGGTATATGCACTGGTGTATGCGATTTTTTCAAAGCAATAAGTGCAAAAAATACTGCAACAAAATTACGGAAAAAGCTTTTCTCAATAGACGGCAGATCTCCGGCAAGCCGAACCATCATATTCATAAGTGCAAAGAAAAAAGCTGACGTAATAATCAAGATAATCCCTTTATTTTTCTGACTCATACAAATTCCTCTTTCTATAATTAATTATAGTTAAAAATTCTAGTTAAAACTTTTTAATGCCGAACTTGAAAGAAGAAGCATAATTCATTAAAGTATTGATTTTATAACTTTAATAAATCATGCTTCTTTTAAATAGTATCTACAGCAGTTTCGTCCTTACCTTTTGGCTGCAGGCATCTTACTCTGAAGCAGCGGTAGTTCCTGTTGCTGCATCGGTAGAATCTGCAGGTGTTGTCTCTGTCACTGCCTGTGTTGTAGGATCTGTACGATAATGAACAGTTCCCGCATCAAGAGATTCTCCTCTTGCTTTATAGAGTTCAGGTACGGTTACTAACTGGAATCCCTGTGCGATCAAATCCGGAACAAATCGTTTTACTGCATCTACATTATATTCGTGGATGTCGTGAAGAAGTACAACATCTCCATCCTGTGCTTTCATCACTTCATTATAGGTCGCATCTGCATTCTTTGTTTTCCAGTCCTCTGTATCAAGGGACCAGTTCATACAGCAAAGATTATATCCACCTACAGCAGATAATACTGTTTTGTTTACTGCTCCATAAGGAGGACGCATTAAGGTTGGCTTCACACCAATGGCATCTTCAATCGCATTAACAGACTTGCTGATCTCACTGTCAAGTGTAGATGCGTCAAGACTTGTGAGAACTTTATGGCTGTACGTATGTGTTCCAACTTCCATACCAAGATTATGTTCTCTCTGTACAGTTTCCGGATAATATCCCGCATTCTGTCCTAAACAGAAGAAAGTTGCCTTTGCATAGTTTTCTTCCAAAGTATCAAGCATTGGGGTTGTTGTATCTGGGTTAGGACCATCATCAAAAGTAATCGCTACCATTGGTTTACTTGGGTCGATTGCCGGATAAATTCTAAGATCAAAAGATGCGCTTAACTTCGAACCATCTGTTGCTGTAGCAGTTACCTTCACTGTATTCTTACCTGCATTCTTGCCTGGTTTTAACACGCCATCTTTTGTAACTGTTACCATCCCATCTTTATCACAAGTCCACTTCAGCTTTGTATTTGTCGCATTCGATGGCTCATGCGTAATCTTTAACTGCATTGTCTCGCCAACACGAATCGTTGTTGCCGGTGCACTAACCTTTAAGTCTGTCATCGGTACACTATTATCCGCTTTTTCAGTTGATGCTTCTGTTGCTTTTCCTGAATCCATTCCTTTATTCCCTGCTTTATTATCTGCTGAACCAGGAGAAAAAAGATTCCTTATAATAGCAAAAATACCACATAATAATATCACAACAACTACGATTGCTGCGATCATCTTAACGGCACCTGATTTCTTTTTTCTTTTCATGACTGCCTCCTGTAAAATGTCTACTTTCATGTACTCTTAAAAACCTGTTACATCTATTCAAAAATATCTCTCAAAAATGTCTCACATTCTTGCTGCGAGATACACGCTACCTGCAGAGTGAACGTCATCTCTCATGTGACATAAAATATAAAAGGCGAAAACCAAAGTATGATTTCCGCCTGCTTTTAACTTATTGCATAGTTTCAAAATGTCATAAAGATATTCTGAAATGAACAAAAATTATACTCTGGATAAGTATTCTCCTGTTCTGGTATCAATCTTTAACTTATCGCCAAGATTTACAAATAAAGGTACGTATACAACTGCTCCTGTCTCAACTGTACAAGGCTTTGTTGCTCCTGTTGCTGTATTACCTTTCTCACCTGGTTCACATTCTGTTACTTCTAACTCTGCAAACATTGGTGGTTCAACAGCAAAGATATCTCCGTTATGAGAAATCATCTTAACCATATCATTCTCACGAACAAACTTAAGAGAGTCACCAATCATATCTTCATTCAATGCGATCTGATCGAATGTCTCTACATCCATGAAGTAATATAAGTCACCATCTGTGTATAAATACTGCATATCTGTACGCTCGATATGTGCTGGTGGGAACTTCTCTGTTGGACGGAATGTCTTCTCAACAACACCACCGTTCTTAATATTCTTCATCTTCGTTCTTACGAAAGCTGCACCCTTTCCTGGTTTTACATGCTGGAAATCTACAATCTGAAATACATTTCCCTCAAGTTCGATAGTTAAGCCATTTTTAAAATCGCCTGCAGAAATCATATCTGAAAATCCTCCTTAATCACTAGTAAATCATTCATTAATCTATTCTATAATAAATACCTCTATTTTTCAACACTTTTTTTCCTTATGCTTCGGAAATAGAAAAACAGAACGATTCTTTCCAAATATCGTTTGAGAACAATCTGAATCTCTTCTTTTGGGTGAATCGGCTTAACCATAATCGTGTAAAGACCGGCTCTCTTTGCCCCTAATACGTCTGTAAAAATCTGATCTCCTATAAACAGGGTATTTTCTTTTGTTGTTTTCATTTTACGGATTCCTTCTTCATATCCCCCCGGCAGAGGTTTTCCTGCTTTAAAAATATAATCAGAATCTACTTTATCGCAAAAACTTTTTACTCTCGGTTCTTTATTATTCGATATAAGACAGGTTGTAAAACCTATCTGTTTTAATTCTTTAAACAAAGCAATCGCCCGCTCATCCGCAGGAGCTCCATGAGGAACTAAAGTGTTGTCGATGTCGAACAATATTCCTCTGTATCCGTCCTTATATAACTTTTTAAAATCAATTGCATAAGTAGAATCCATATACTCATCCGGGTATAACATGTGCCGCATATATTTTCCTTTCTCATTCTTCGCATTTTCGTAAGTTACATATATTCTTCATAACTGTTTCTAAGCTTTTCTAACGCTTTTTTCTCAATACGGCTTACATACGATCTGGAAATCCCCATCATTGCCGCTACTTCTTTTTGCGTGTGTGGTCTATTTCCACATAATCCATATCGTTTCAAAATAATCGTCCGTTCCCTGCTGTCTTCTAACAAAAAGACTTCCTGCTCAAGATGACTGAGATAATATTTGTGAAGATACTGATCCACCAGCGCCGCCTCATCCGTAGAAATAATATCAAGAAGACTGATGTGGTTTCCTTCCTGATCGGTACCAATTGGTTCATATAAAGATACTTCTCTTAGAATCTTCTTTTCCTGACGAAGCATCATCAAAAGTTCATTCTCTATACATCTGGCAGCGTAGGTTACCAGCCTTCCACCCTTATCCAGATCAAATGTATTTACTGCTTTGATCAATCCGATCGTGCCGATGGAAATCAGATCATCCAGGTCTCGGTCTGGTGAGTTATATTTCTTTACAATATGGGCAACCAGCCTGAGATTATGCTCAATCAATTTCTCTTTCGCCTTCTCATCTCCGTTACGGTACATTTTAAGATAATATCTTTCTTCTTCCATCTTTAATGGCTTCTTAAATGACCGCATACAACGCTCCGAAACCCGTTTTCCTTACATTATATGCATGACAGGATGGACACTGTTCCTACTCTTTTCTTCGAAGCAGATACCCCTTCTCTAATGCTTCCCCAAAGTTGATCCAGATTTCCTGTTTTGGATGTGGTGCAGATTCTACTGCATGACGATCTTCATCTTCCATACCAAGTACTTTGAGATTTCTGTTACTTCCGTCTGGAATCATCACTTCAATTGTTTCTCCTACTGAGAATTTATTTCTCTGGTAAATCTTGCACCAGCCATTCTCATCAACATCCTGCACGATTCCGATATACGTATATTCCTTAATATAAGTATTTGCATCATAGATCTGGGAATTCTCGTCTGTCTTTCCGTAATAAAATCCTGTAGTAAACTGACGATACGTGCATTTTGCGATTTCTTTACGGTAATAATCCAAATTCTTTTCAAATAATTCTGGAGAAGTCTTATAATCGTCGATCGCTCTTCGATACGTTCTGGTAACAGCTGCCACATAAAGTGCTGTCTTCATACGTCCTTCAATCTTCAGACTATCCACTCCAGCCTCAAGCAGATCCGGAATGTGTTCGATCATACAAAGATCTTTTGAATTAAAAATATAAGTGCCTCTTTCATTCTCTTCCACAGGAAGATATTCGCCCGGACGGCTTTCTTCCATAACATAATATTTCCAGCGGCATGGATGTGTGCATGCTCCCATGTTTGCATTTCTTCCGGTAAAATAGTTACTAAGCAGACATCTTCCAGAATGAGAAATACACATTGCTCCATGAACAAAGGCTTCGATTTCCATATTTTCCGGAATATTAGCACGAATCTCTGAAAGCTCTTTTAACGATAACTCGCGGGCTGCCACAACACGACTTGCTCCCTGTGCATACCAGAAATTATATGTTGCATAGTTTGTACTATTTGCCTGTGTACTGATATGTCTTTCAATATCCGGACATTCTTCTTTTGCTATCATAAACACGCCCGGGTCAGAAATGATCAGCGCATCCGGTCCAATTTCCTTTAATTCTCTAAAATACTCTCGTATTCCTTCTAAATCTTCATTATGTGCCACAATATTAGCTGTTACGTATACTTTTACTCCATTTTCATGAGCAAACTTTATACCTGCTTCCATATCTTCTCTTGAGAAGTTACGGGCTTTTGCACGAAGACCGTACATTTCTCCACCAATATATACTGCATCCGCGCCGTAAAGTACTGCTGTCTTTAATACTTCTAAACTACTTGCCGGTATAAGTAATTCTGTATTTCTCATTATATCCCTTTCTTTCTGTTTTGCTTATAGACGATCATTATGGTATCGCCTGTAGTATCATTTTTATTAATTATCTTTATTTTATTTTTTAACACTGATTGCCATGCCATCTCCAGTTTCAAGAATAACGGTATCGATTGCTTCATCATGGGTCAGTGCATATAAATACTCTCTCATTCGATTATGAATCGTGTGATTCCGTCGTTTAATGCCATAGCGGGACTCAAAAATGTCTCCGTCCTGAAGCACGTTATCTGACACTAAGATTCCTCCCGGAGCTAAAAGTCTCATCACTTCCGGCATAAAATGAATGTATTGTCCCTTTGCCGCATCCATGAAAATAAAGTCCCAGCTTCCGGACAATTCTTTTAAAACTTCTGCCGCATCTCCTGCAATTAACGTAATCTTATCTTCCATGCCTGCAAGGGCAATGTTTGCCTTCGCCCGTTCAATACGCGGCGGATAATTCTCTATTGTTGTTATGTGTGTATTTTTTCCGGTATTTTCACCCATAAAAACCGAAGAAAATCCTATGGCAGCACCTACCTCAAGAATTTTCTCCGGTTTTTTAATTTGCAGTAGTATTCGAAGAAGCTCGCCTGTCTCTTTACGGATAATCGGCACATCATCCCTGACTGCCTCTTTCTCAATCATATGCAAAGCCTCAGACCCTCTGTCTACTCCAAAGGAACGAATGAAATCCAGAACTCTCTCTTCTGTGATCACTGTAGCTTTTCCTCCTCATGGGTTAACTGTTTTAATATATCTGACGGCTTCGTGGAAGAAGAAACCCGATATTCTCCCGGACGGATATTCTCATATCCATTCATACATCGAAGAGATATAGCAAACAGATATGCATTATCTACGATCCCCTGTTCTGCCAGATCCTTAGAGATATCCAGAAGGGATTCCTTCTCCTCCACAACCAGTACAGTCTCTCTTGCTTCCTGTGGCTTGTTCTTTGCCTTGTCTTCAAAAATAGCACGACCAAACCCACTCATTCGCACAAAGAGCAGAACAAAAAGAAGCAGAATAAAAATATATGCTAATGTCTTTATAATGATGTGCATTACTCTTTCCAACATGATTCCTACTCCTTATCCTTACTCCTTTTATTCTTCCCAGCATTCTATGCGCCCGATTTTATAAAGCGCATAAATATCTGTCAGTATTTATCTGTCTTTTATTAAACTTCATCCATATAGGACAAATCCAGCTTGATATCCTCTGCAATACCATCATATACAATTCGCATCAGCTTGCACATCCGCTGTTCTGCGGAAAGGAAATCTACCACCACTGGTTCTGTCAGCACATCTTTATATTCCGAATGAAGCGACTCCATTCTTTCAAAGTACTGTTCCTGTTCTCTTTCCAGCTGTAAATGCAGGCTTTTTCCACGAAATTCTTTAAACTTATGATACAGCTCCTCCTGTGCTTTCAGAAGTGCCAGATCCTTTTGATAACACTTGTAATCTTCTGTATGGCAGATCATATTCGTCAGCTGCTTCGTGCTCTGACAAATATCTTCTGTATCAGGAAAGAACGGTATTGATAACTTTCCTTCATTCATCATGTTCTACACTTCCATAATGATTGGAAGAATCATCGGACTTCTCTTCATCTTCTTCCATATATAATCTCCGAGATCGTCGCGGATAGCTCCCTTAATACGACCCCAGTCTGTAATCTTCTTCGCATTGCAATGCTCTAACGTATTCGTAACAACACTCTTCGCCTCTTCCATGAGCTTCTCGCTCTCTCTCACATAAACAAAGCCTCTTGAAACGATATCAGGTCCCGCTAAAAGTACTCCATTATAACGGTCAAGTGTAACTACTACGATAAATAATCCGTTCTGCGACAAATGCTGACGATCACGAAGAACGATATTACCGACATCTCCAACACCGAGACCATCTACTAAGATTCCCTGTGCCGGCACATGACCAGTTACCTTCGCCTGCTCTTTAGAAATGGTCAGTACATCACCGGACTGCAGAATCATAACATTCTCTTTTGGAATTCCCATCTCAACTGCAAGATCTTTATGTCTCTTCAAATGACGATACTCTCCATGTATCGGTATAGCATACTGTGGCTTTGTCAGCGTGTAGATAAGCTTAATCTCTTCCTGACAGGCATGTCCGGAAACGTGTGTATCCTGGAAAATAACACTCGCTCCCTTCTTGGCAAGCTCATTCATTACTTTTGATACTGCCTTTTCATTACCAGGAATCGGATGAGAACTGAAAATAATCACATCACCCGGCTTAATAGAAACCTTACGATGTGTGGAAGCTGCCATACGGCTTAATGCTGCCATTGTCTCTCCCTGACTTCCTGTTGTGATAAGCACAAGCTGCTCATCCACGTAATTCTTCATCTGTTCTATGTCAATCAGCGTATTATCTGGAATCTTAATATAGCCAAGCTCTGCCGCCGTAGAAATTGTGCTGACCATACTTCTTCCTTCGATTACTACTTTCTTTCCACAACTATATGCACAGTCTATGATCTGCTGCACACGATCTACATTGGAAGCGAAAGTTGCCACGATAATACGATGATCCTTATTCTCATCAAAAAGATGGCGAAGCGTTCGCCCAACGGTTCTTTCTGAAGGAGTATATCCTTCTCTCTCTACGTTTGTACTCTCGCACATCAGTGCAAGAACACCTTTCTTTCCAAGTTCTGCAAAACGTCCCAGATCGATTGCATCTCCAAATACCGGTGTGTAATCAATCTTAAAGTCACCGGTGTGTACGATAATTCCTGCCGGTGTATAAATAGCAAGAGCTGCCGCATCACTGATACTGTGGTTCGTTTTGATAAATTCTATACGAAATCTTCCCAGATTAATAGACTGGCCATGTTTAATGACCTTTCTTCTGGTTGTTCTTAAAAGATTATGCTCTTTTAACTTATTCTCAATAAGTCCCATTGTAAGCTTTGTCGCATAAATAGGCATATTCAGTTCTTTAAGAGCATAGGGAATCGCACCGATATGATCTTCGTGTCCATGGGTAATTACAAGTCCCTTTACCTTAGATGCATTCTCTTTCAAATAGGTAATATCTGGTATAACTAAATCGATTCCCAACATCTCATCGTCCGGAAAAGCCAGACCACAGTCTACTACAATAATACTGTCTTCATATTCAAACGCAGTAATATTCATACCGATCTGCTCTAATCCGCCGAGAGGTATTATCTTTACTGATTGATTTCCTGTTGTTTTCAAATTATAACCTCCGTTCTACTATTCACTTGTCCATAGCAGAAAGTACGGCTGCATAGAATAAAACGGACAATCCCTTTCTGCAAAAGTATCCGCCGCTTTATCCTCACACAAACGTCTGCCTGCTACTCTACTTCAAAATCAGTATCCTCCATCAGCTGTTCAAATACTTTTGATACTGATATCAGTTCCTCCTCATCTTCAACCATCTCATAGGCTGCCATCTCTTCTTCGTCCTCTGAGCCAGCGGCTCCCTTCATAATATAGACAACAACATCCTCTTCTTCCGGATCTGCACTTCCGTCTTCTACTAACAGATAATGAAACCCATTAAGGGTTGTCTGTTCAAGGACATAGAATTCCACTTCTTCTCCGTCTTCGGTCACAAATGGAATGCTTGCATAATCATTCATATAAAACCTCTTTCTTCCGTACTTACGTCCGTTCTTTGCTTACTTTTCCGGAATGGGATATGCATCCATATAACTTTGCAGGATCAGAGTCGCCGCCATCCAGTCAATACGTTCTTTCCTGTTCTCACGACGTACTCCTCCCTCCTGTAAAATTCTTTCAGACTCCATCGTAGTCAGTCTTTCATCCCATAAGACTACTTCCAATCCGGTTCTTCGCTGCAGCATCTCCTGAAACTCTTTCGTTTCTTCTGCTCTTTCTCCCAGCGTATTATTCATATTCTTTGGCAATCCAAGCACAATTCTGCTCACTTCGTATTCTTCTGCCAATGCTTCGATTCTTGCCAGGGTCTGGCGCAGCTTCTTGTTCGACTTTCTTGTGATCGTCTCCACTCCCTGCGCAGTAATACCCAAAGCATCACTGACTGCCACGCCTACTGTCTTTGTCCCGTAATCAAGACCCATCCATCTTTCTTTCATAATTACTTCAACTGAGTATCAATATAATTTTCGAATAAAACTTCAAGAATCTCATCACGTTCCACCTTCATAATCAGGCTTCTTGCATTCTTATGACTGGTAATATACGTCGGATCTCCAGACATAATATAACCTACGATCTGATTCACAGGATTATATCCTTTTTCCGTTAATGCTTCGTACACATCTTTCAAAATAGATGCCACATCGTATTCCTGTTCTTTAACCACATGAAAAAACTGTGTATTATTTCTACCCATGTCTACCTCCTTCTAGCAGATTTACAATCAATAAATATTTTACTATGAGTGACATTAAAATTCAATCGAAACTTTTCCGTACAGTAAATTTTCATCAATAAATCCTTGAATATCTACTACAATTACTTCATTTTGTCTTAATTTTGCATCATTTTCCGACAATTCTACCGCAACTTTCACATAATGAGCAGTATATCCCTGGAAATATTTTTTACCATTCTTCTCTATGATTTCTTCTAAAAGTACTTTTTCTTTTCTTCCAACATACCACTTTTCAAATTCCGATTTATGGCGCTTTGCCATCGCAAGAAGTATATCGGAACGCTCTGTCTTTACCTGCTCCGGCACATGACCGGACATCTTCTGCGCTCTTGTTCCCTCTCTTACAGAATACTTGAAAATATGCATTTCGTAAAGATTAATCTTTTCAAGATATGCTCTTGTTTTTTCAAACTCCTCTTCTGTCTCCCCGACAAAACCGGCGATAACATCAGTAGTCAGCGCTGGATGCTCGTAATATGTTCTAAGAACATTTAAGGCAGTCTCATATTCCTCCGTTGTATATTTACGATTCATACGCTTTAACGTTTCATCACAGCCGCTCTGCAAGGAAAGATGGAAGTGTGGACAGACTTTATCACACGCTCTTAATTCCTTTACAAATTGTTCTGTAATAATTCGTGGTTCTAAAGAACCAAGACGAATCCTTTCAATATCCTCTATCTGCTGTATTCTCTGAATCACATCAAGAAGCGTTATATCCCCCAGATCTTTACCATAAGAACTTAAATGAATTCCGGTAAGCACGATTTCCTTATATCCCTGTGCTGCCAGATTCTTTACCTCTTCAATAACTTCTTCGGGATTTTTGCTGCGGATTCTTCCTCTTGTATAAGGAATGATGCAATAAGAACAAAACTGATTACATCCATCCTGTATTTTAATATATGCTCGTGTATGCTCATTTACTTTATGAATTGTCAAATCTTCATATTCTTTTGTATGGTTAATATCAATCACTTCAGAAACTAACGGAACCTGCTGTTCTTCTTTTACTGCCTTTACTGCAAAATATTCCTCAAGGATCTGTGCAATATCCTTCTTTTTATTATTACCGACAAGGATATCTGCCATATTTTTCTCCGCCATTTCTTTTTCTGCAGCCTGTACATAACATCCTGCCGCCACGATCACTGCATCCGGATTATTCTTCTTTGCCCGGTGGATCATCTGACGACTCTTTCTGTCTGCCATATTAGTAACAGAACAAGTATTTATAATATAGACATCCGCTGTCTCTTTAAAACTGACAATATCATATCCATTCTTTTCAAGAATTTCTTCCATCGCATCAGTCTCATACTGATTTACCTTACAGCCCAGTGTAAGAAATGCCGCTCTTCTTTTGCTCATAATATAAAATCTCCTTTTTCCGTTTCTCCTTTTCTGCTCTAATACACTCTCGGAACCTTTTATCATTTTATTCTCACACGTTACCTTCTTTAATCATATAAACATATATAAAAAAAATCAACAGAAAGGAAGGACAATAAATTACCCTTTATTATTAGATAATATTTTCCAAATTCTCCTTAAGTCTATTGACTTTTTTACACTAAAAAGGTACTATATTATTAAAAATATATAGACATTTTAAGGAGGAACGTATACATGAAAACGATTAAAATCTCTTTAAATTCCATCGACAAGGTAAAAACATTTGTTAATGTTATCAATCGCTTTGATGCAGAATTTGATTTAGTTTCCGGTCGTTACGTTATTGATGCAAAATCTATCATGGGAATTTTCAGTTTAGATATTTCTAAACCTATTGATCTGAATATCCATAACGCTGATAATCTCGATGAGATCATGGAACAGTTACAGCCATATTTAGTAACTGAATAATTTTATTGCACAGCTACATACAGTTACATAATGTATGAAATCAACCGAGGAAAATACTTTATTTTCCCCGGTTTTTTTAATACATTTTTCAATTAATGTGCATGAATCTTAATCTCTTCTGTTGTCTCAATCGCTGTTTTCATCAATTCATCAATACAGTCATCAAGATTTCTCTCAGAACGCTTAATTACATCTAATCTTGGCTTTGTTACCGGATGTTTTGCCACAAAAATAGTACAGCAGTCTTCGTATGGTAAAATAGATGTCTCATATGTTCCAATCTTTTCTGCAACTTTTACGATTTCATTTTTATCAAGTCCGATACATGGACGGAATACCGGCATCTGACAAACTTCATTCGTTACATACAGACTGTGCATCGTCTGACTGGCAACCTGTCCGATACTTTCTCCTGTAACAAGAGAAAGACAGTTATCCTGATTAGCAAAATGTTCTGCAATCTTCATCATATAACGGCGCATAATGATCGTAAGTTCATCATGTGGACACTTCTCATAGATCTCCATCTGAATATCTGTAAAGTTAACGACATGCAGAGTGATCGGTCCTGTATACTTTGCGATTTCTTTCGCTAAATCTACAACCTTCTGCTTTGCTCTCTCACTTGTGTAAGGAGGTGCATGGAAGTAAGTTGCATCAATACTTACCCCTCTCTTAGAAATCATATAACCTGCCACAGGGCTGTCGATACCACCGGAAAGAAGAAGCATTGCTCTTCCGTTTGTACCAACCGGCATTCCACCCGGTCCTGCGATTTCTCTGGAATAAATATATACCTTATCACGAATCTCCACTGTAAGCATAACATCCGGATTGTGTACATCAACACTTAAGTCCTCAAACTTCTCTAACAATCTCTCTCCAAGACGGGCTGCCGCTTCCATAGAAGGAATCGGATACTTTTTATCTGCTCTTCTTACATGTACTTTAAAAGAAAAATGCTTGTCTGCATAATCTTCATCAACATATTTTTCTACTACTTCTGCAATCTTTTCAAAATCTTTATCTTCTTCCACTACGATCGGACAGATTCCTGCAATACCAAATACATGGCTTAAACTTTCCACTGCCTCATCAAAATCATATTCTTCTAATGCATGTACAAAAATACGTCCGGATTCTTTTCGGATAGCAAACTCTCCAACCGGCTTTAATGCATACTTCATCTGACGAACAAGGGCATCTTCAAAAAAGCGGCGGTTATTTCCCTTGATTCCTATTTCCGCATATTTAATCAAAAATGCTTTAAATTCCATAAATATCTCCTTTTTTATATGATGTACTATCGTAGTCTTTCTTGTCACAAAATGAATCACAAAAAGATTCTGAGAGTACATTATGTTCTAATTGTTTTATCGTCTTGTAAATCTCCGAAGCATCGGTAATAACTCCTTTAATGCCTCTACACAAATATCTGCTTCTTCTACCGTATTAAAAATAGAGAATGAAAAACGAAGCGTCGATTCATAGTATTCCTTTGTAAGACCAATGCCCTTCAAAGTACCGCTGACTTCCGGTTTATTAGATGAACAGGCAGAACCTGCTGATACATAAATCTCACGTTCTTCTAATGCGTGAAGAAGCACTTCACTTCTTACTCCTAAAAAGCTGATACTCGCCACATGCGGAGCATCTCCAGAATTATCCTTCACATCTGGAATCTCTTCCATCACTCTTTTTATAAAATGATCTTTTATCTCTCTGATATGTGTGATCTTTTCCTCATGATTCTCGTAAATCAACTCTGCTGCCTTACCAAGCCCTGCAATTCCCGGTACATTTTCTGTTCCAGAACGCATTCCCTTCTGTTGATTTCCACCCCAGATGATCGGCTTTATCTTTGTTCCATTCTTAATATAAATAAATCCGATTCCCTTTGGGCCATGAATCTTATGCCCACTTACAGAAATCATATCTGCTTTCCATTTCTTAGGGTAACAATTCAATTTACCATATGCCTGAATACAATCGGTATGGAATAAAATCTTTGGATCAAAAGACTTTACAATCTTTCCAATCTCCTCAACCGGTTCGATGGCACCAATCTCATTATTCACGCACATAATAGAAACCATCAATGTATCTTTACGAAGCGCCTTCTTTAATGCCTCTAAATCTACGATTCCATGTTCATCGACAGGAAGATAGGTCACTTCAAATCCCTCATCTTCCAAAAAAGATAATGGATTATATACAGAAGCATGTTCAATACAGCTTGTAATAATGTGCTTTCTCTCTCTTTTATTTGCAAATGCAGTACCGATCAATGCAAGATTATTCGCCTCTGTACCACCAGAAGTAAAATAAATCTCCTTTGGATCAACTTTCAGGCTCTTTGCAATAATCTCTTTCGCATGATTAACATACTTCTCTGCATCAAATCCTTTCATATGCATAGAAGAAGGATTCCCATACTCTTTCTCAAGTACTTCATCCATAATCTCACGCACCTGCGGCAGCGCTCTTGTGGTCGCTCCATTGTCAAAATAAATCTCTGACATTCTCGTTTACAACTCCTTCAAAAAATATATTATGTCTTATTGTTTTTTCATTCCATTCTCTATACTCAAAAAAGCAGCCATAAAAAATGGCATAATCGTATATAAACATAACATAAAATGAGAGAGAAGTAAAATGGATTTTGCGGATAAACAGACGAAAATGAAAAAGGATACTCCCCTCAAGCTGTAAAGACAGTCGTTCGAGCAAAATGCTCAGTCGCATTTTCACTCACTCCGATATTACATCTTGAGGGTAATATCCTTTTTCATTTTCTGTTTGTTGGCCCTCCAAAGTCATTTTACTGGCTGTTAGAGAAGAAGTGGTTAAAAATTCAAGAAAACCTTGATATTATAATTACTTTACCTTGATTTTAAAGGTTGCTTTTTTTCCGCTTCCATCGGTTGCCATCGCTGTGATTTTTATAGTTTTTCTTTTGGCGGTCTTTTTAGTTTTGACTACGCCTTCGGCATTAACAGTGGCATATTTTGTGTTGGAGGATGTCCACTGTAACTTTTTATTTGCTTTCTTTGTAGCGGTTACGTTCGCTTTTAATTTCAGGCTTTTTCCTGCTTTAACGGTTTTAGTTCCTGTAATTTTTACTTTCTTTACGATTCCTTTCATGGAAGTTACTTTCCAGGATGCGGAAACCTTTATCTTATCGTTTGATGCTGTTATTGTAACTTTCTTTCCTCCGGTTTTCTTTTTCACTGTTACAACACCATTTGCATTTACGGTTGCTACCTTTGTATTGCTTGACTTCCAGATTAACTGTTTTGTTATACTGTCTGGCAATCCAATTTCCGCCTTTAAGTTCACTTTTTTGCCTGCGGCAATCTGTTTTGGCTTGCCGGTTGCTTTAAAAGGTTTTATAGATGGAGCTTTTGTTGTGTTACCAGATGGTTTTGTTGTGTTGCTGGACGGTTTCTGGGTTCCTTGATTTGCATTTTTTGAAAAATGTGCTGACAGGTTTCTGTTATTCTGAACGCAGAAGCGGTATTCTTTTTCTTTTGAAATCAGAATATTATTTTCATACCATCCTGCAAATGTATAATTAGTTTCTGGCTCTGCAGTTACCTTTGCATATTCGCTGATCGTATAGCTTCCGCCACCTGTAACACTTCCACCTGACTGTGCAGTAACATTTACCTGTTTTTTAATATCTTCTGAAGCACCTTTTTCTATCGAAGGCTGTACTTCATCTCCACTGACATTCTTAAGCGTTTCTGTAGAACTTTCTGTACCTGTTTCAAATGTACTTTTGTAAACTTCTCCTTTTTTTATCGGAATATCAACATAACTTTTTACCTGGCTACATTCATTAGTTTCCAGATTCTGATTCATAACGGTATATGTCATTGTTCCGTTATCCGTTGCTTTTAAATCCACTTTGTAGTCAGCATCTTCAGGGATACATACGATTTTTTGACCATTTTCATCAATGTATGCTTCTAATCCCTCTTCATTGTCTGTAACTTTATCATTCTTAATCTCTGCCACACTATTATTATCTGCATCATATACCGTCACATCAATTGGACAGTTTACAGCAATTTTTTTATACTTTGTTTTTGAGCTTTGTGCGATGGCATCTCCAGAAATCGAATCAAGCCATGAAAGACATAATTCCGCATAATGTGCTCGTCCAACAGGTTCCAAATGTGTTAGCAAATATGCAGTATCAAGTGGATGTTTTGTAGCAAGTCCCGGTATCACTCTTGCAATTGTCACTGCAAGGGCTCCGGTATCCAATCCACTGTTCTTTCCTAATACTCCTGCCATTCCACTAATCATATTTGCCTGTAGCCTCATATAATAATTGTCTCTATTCCCTGCAACATCACATAAATCATTCATCAGATTATCCATCATAGAAGCTTGAGCTATCCCTTCCCAAGTCATATGCATTGTCGCTGTATCTGATGTCACTGTCGGATCTTTACCAATTACATCTGTATCTATTATGTTATCCCAAACTGCTCCAGGTGATATACCATTATACTGAATGAGCATTTTATATTGTGCCATCATTCTGAGTTTTGCAACCGCATAGCCAGAAAATGCTCTTACATTTGGCAACTGATAAACGGTTCCATATCTTCGAAATCCAAATTTACTCATTGCTACTTTTGTCACAATATCAATTGGATTAACTACACTCACTATATTTTTATACTTATCACCTTTTACATAAGTTTCCGGTCTTGTCGTGTTCTGCGGACATTCAAAACAAAAAGCATAGATATTATCTCTTGTAAGACCTTCTACCTCTCCATCATCTAACATTTTGGCTACAAGGTTTGTTGTAGCCGCTCCTCTGCTATAGCCGGAAATCCATACTTTTAATTCATATGGCAGCTTGTCTTTATATTTTTCTACATACTTTTTAATGCCATCTCTAACCTGCAGAGCTGCCTCATTAAAACCTTGATGTTCATCTTTTGTTCCAAGATCAAAGTTTCCTCCCCATTCATCCATATATCCGCCGCCGCGAACTGTAACCATAAGAAGAGAGCATGTTTTACCAGCACCGTTTTTAATATTTTTACTGCTAATCGCATAGCCAATCGTATTTGTTTTAGGATCGGGATAAGAACTTTCATAATTCGTAAATTCTAACGAATTCTTATCAGTCCCGGCCATCAGATACTTTATATTCGTGTCTATAGAATGTGGATCATCCATCACCCCATATCCGGCCATTGCCGCACGAATCGACATCTTTGTAAGCCCATGCTGATAAGTCGTACTTGGAGTAAAGAACCAGTTTTCATCGTAATCATAGGTATATTTTGCTGTTTTCTTATCTCCTCCTGATGTATTAACAATCTTATGTAAACTTGTTTCAAACTTAAATTCACCGGATTTTTGTAGAGGGCTTGCTATATTGTCTGTCTCTTCTTTTCCCTCGCTTACTGTGCCATCAGAGCATACGGTTCCTGCGTAGATATCCGCAATATTTACAGCAGAAACATCTATATAGAGGGCAGGACGTACACCATCGAAATAAGCAGTAACTTGGTTACCTGTATCCATAGCCCTGCCTCCATCATCTACTATAGCCGCATAATTACTATTTTTACCCGGCGAACGTAACCACCAACGAACATTATTGCAAAAAAGGGGTTTCTGATCCCTTGCTGTACCCATTGCATAAGCATAGGCACTACACTGAACTCTTCTTGCCTCGTCCGCAACAGTATCGCTTTTTACAAATCCATACTCCACTGCTGTATCCGTATTGCAAATTTCTGACATCGAGAGCAGAAATACTTTATCCAAAGTATTATTCCCCCCTTCGATACCATAATAATCATTATCTTCATTTACAACATTCGTTGTTTTAATAGCCTTTTTCTCGTTAGCAGCAAAAGCTGCGTTAATAAAATTCTTATTACTATAGTCTGTTCCGGGTTCATTCACAGACATCCCATATCCATTTAACCAACTTCGTATACTGCTACTTTCCCATGTTACATTTTCTGAGTTCGTATTATACCTCTGATCATCTAATGTAATATCCGCAAACAACAGTGCCTTGTTTTCGTCATTGTTTACATTTAATACTCTCCATTTTATTGGTTCATATTTAAAGTAATGATATGTATCATAATCTTCCTTCCAATCATACTGATATGGGTATTCCTTACTTGTCCTATATATCGCATCCAAGCCTTTTAATCGTCTATACTTTGTACCGTCAATTGTAATGTCATTATTACCATCCCAGCCTGTTTCGCTTTTTAATTTATTATAAATGTTTCCATCTTTCGATGTAATCTCACTCTGCGGATAATTGCCAAAGTATACACAATCCCATGTAACTTTTTGTTCCGCACGCATAGATTCATCCTGTACAATCCTTGGATTATTTACAGATACAGCCGTCTGTGATTTAGATACTGTCGTCAATATATATCAGCAGCACTAACCCCCTGCGGACAAATTCCTGCGAGCATCGCTATTGTCAATACAAATACCAATAGCCGATGCAAAATCTTTCTTTTCTTCATACTTTTTCTCCCCTCGTTTGATAAATCTATTCTATCATAGGTTCGCTAAGACAAAAACAAAAATATTCACAGGTTGATGCATAATATATCCAACTATTTTCATTAGCTCTTCTTTCCCCAGACTCAAACATATTTTTCATAATCTATGACAGCAATATCGTTACATGGTATACTGATTTTAAACTTATAGACTCGGAGGTATAACATGTCAAACATTCAGATAACAGAAAACGAATCAGGAAAATACTCTCCTGAATGGTTTTATAACGAGGCACAAAAACCAGAATGGATCGCGTTTATTCGCAAAGCAGATACTTTACATGAAAATTTTATAAATCATTTTGGAATAGAACACTTAAAATCTCTTTCAGGTAAAGAATTATTAACTTCTTTATTTTACAATGACAAAGGAAATAAATTGAATCTTTGTTATGTACTTGAAATGGACAAAGATATGCGCGAAATATTTGGAAGTATTGCCGGTGGAGCAGCTTATAAATTTGGACTTTTCTTTCACAAAAAAACACAAAGCTGGACTTGTGGCTCACCTGCAAAACCTGTAAAGCTTACTGAAAATGAGGCAATCCAAAAGGCAGAAGAAATACGTAATGATTTGGTAGCAGGTGCTGAAATAATATCTTCCTTTGGTCCTTTAAATTCCACAGCAGATTATGAACAACTCTACAAACAACTGGAACATATTTCCGGAATTAATACAGTATGGCGAATGAAATATTATCAAATGTTATTTCCAATATTGTTTGCACCATTTTATGGACAAGATATACAATTGGATGTATTACATTTTCTAAATCAAACACCAAGCGAGATTCCTTTTATACGCATGGGACAAATCGCACTGTTTTCAAAAAAATGTAATATTCCTGGTATTGTTTTTGGTCATATTTGGGGAAGATCCACTAATCACAATAATAAATCTAATGATTCTGAAACTAATACGCTTTCCGACAAAAAACATAAACTTCACTACTGGATGTACACGGTCTTTGACGATACCAGTTGGATGGAATGCCAGCAAAAAGAAATTATGGTTCTCGGCATGGATGACATAGGAGATTATTCTCAATATGATTCTAAGGAATCTCTTCGTCAGGAATTGATAAGCACTTATGACAACAGTACCTCTCGAAAGAATCAGGCTTTAATGGCATGGAATTTTGCAAACAAGCTGGCGATCAATGATGTCATTTTTGCAAAGCGAAGTAATACTCTTGTTGGTAAAGGTATTGTCACCGGAGATTATATTTTTGATGATTCTCGCCAGGAATATAAAAATATCCGTACCGTAAAGTGGCTTCAAATTGGCGAATGGGAACATCCCGGTAAGTCTGTTGCCAAACGCTTAACTGATATTACCCCATATACTGACTATATCGAAAAACTTATTACTATCTTTACTCCTGATGAATTGGATGATGTAGATACACAACCTGAAGTAGACTATCCAGAATATTCTTCTGCTGATTTTCTTTCCGATGTATATATGAGTGAGCAAGATTATGAAACATTGGTAAATGTCTTAAAAATGAAGAAAAATATCATTTTACAGGGTGCACCTGGTGTTGGAAAAACATTTACTGCCAAACGTCTTGCCTATTCTATTATTGGTGCAAAAAATCCTGACCGTGTTCAAATGATTCAGTTCCACCAGAGCTATTCCTATGAAGATTTTATTGAGGGATATCGTCCGACAGAAAATGGATTTACAATCAAAAAGGGATCTTTTTACAAATTCTGCAAACTTGCTGAGGATGACGATGAAAATGATTATTTCTTTATTATTGATGAAATCAATCGCGGTAATTTAAGTAAAATATTCGGTGAATTATTTATGTTGATTGAAAAAGACAAACGTGGTATTGAACTCCAGTTATTATATTCTGATGAGAATTTTTCTGTACCACCCAATGTATATATCATCGGCATGATGAATACTGCTGATCGTAGCCTTGCCATGTTAGATTATGCTTTAAGACGACGTTTTTCATTTTTTACTATGAAACCGGGATTTAATACTATTGGTTTTCAGACTTACCAAGATTCTTTAAAAAGTGACGCTTTTAACAAATTGATTTCTTGCATAAAACAATTAAATTCAAAAATAGCAGCAGATATTTCTCTTGGAGAAGGATTTTGTATCGGGCATAGCTATTTTTGTGGACTAACTGCCAAAACAGCTACTGTCCAAACACTTACATCCATTATAGAATATGAATTGATTCCTCTTTTAAAAGAATATTGGTTTGATGAACCTGAAAAAATCATCGACTGGTCTGATAGATTAAGGAGTACCGTCAAATGATTCCCATTCAAAATATTTACTATATGCTGTCCTATGCTTTTCAAACATTACAGGCAGAGAATTACAAAGACTTAGCAACAGAAAACTTTCATAATACTGCAGAATTATGTGCAGCGATTCTTGATAAAGGAATTGGTATTCAATTAAAACATGGTTTAAGAAGAGATTATGTATCAAAATCCGAATCTCTTTCTACACTACAGGGAAAACTTAACATTTCAGAATCCATCAAGACCCAGACAATGCTCAAAAAACAAATGATTTGTACCTATGATGAATTCTCAACCAATATACAATTTAACCAAATTATTAAATCCACTGTATTACTGCTTCTTAAAGCGAATATTACAAACAGCCGAAAAAAGAGTCTAAGAAAACTATTGCTATTTTTTTCTGACGTTAATGAAATTGACCTGCATTTTGTAAATTGGAATCAACAGTATAATCGCTCTAATCAAAGCTATCAAATGTTAATCGGTATGTGCTATCTAGTCTATAAGGGTCTTCTGACAACACAAAATAACGGCACTACTAAACTCATGGATTTTTTTGACGGACAACGAATGTGTCGCTTATATGAAAAATTCTTGCTTGAATATTATCGGAAAGAACATCCAGAACTCACCGCCAATGCATCACAAATTGCATGGCAGCTTGATGATACTGAAAATCAAATGCTTCCTAGGATGCAGACAGATATTATGTTATCCAAAAACAATAACATACTTATTATTGATGCCAAATATTATTCGCATATGACCCAGCAACAATACGGAATACATACTCTGCATTCCAATAATCTTTATCAGATTTTTACCTATGTAAAAAATAAGGAATTTGAATTGAGAAACTATGAACATACTGTATCAGGAATGCTTCTTTATGCACAAACCGATGAAGATATTATTCCTAATAACACCTACCATATGAGCGGAAATCAGATTTCTGTTCTTGCATTAGATTTAAACCAGGATTTTTCAAAAATCTCCAGAACTTTAGATGACATCGCCAAAAATTTTCTTTAAAATTTTTAAAGGAAGGGACCTAATATCCCTTCCTTACTTCTATTACCCCTATTGCAACAAAAAATCTATAAACTTCCTCATAAAGCGAAGAACCAAAATGGATACACCTATAGCTGCCGCTATACATACAATTGAAAAAAACGTCTGAAAAATCACCTGACTATCCATAGCATATGAAACTGCGTTATTCATTGTATCTCCCCCTGACTATCTTTTGATACTTCATTATACCATATCTCTGTATTTTTCGATATTACATTTTTTATATTTTTTTATATTTATTAGTTGTTTTTCTTCTTAAATATGATATACTATCCCTCACCAGTTATATCACCAAGTTCTTGACACACGTATACTATACGTATTATAACATAATTATTTTAACAATCCCTGAATGGTTGAATAACGAAGCATTGCGATTGAATTTAAACTTCTCCCAGGTTCTGCAGGAAGCCCTTTTAAGTAAAATCCAATCTCACTGAATAATCATACTCCTTTTCATTTTCTATACAACACATCATCTCTGAAACAAACGATTATCCTCACATCTCCACCATCAATTTATCAAAAAACAAACCCCCGGAAGGTAAAGTAATAGCAGATGTGATGTCGGAGCAAGTAAAAGTTACATCTCCTTACGAGATGTAGCTTTCTACGCCGCGATTATCTTCACATCTGCTATTACTTTCCCTTTCGGGGGTTGTCTCTTTAATAAATGAAACCTTTATACCGGATATGCTCCATTCTTTACATCGGCTTTTGCAGGATCAATCTTATTCTCCTGTGCCGCTCTGTATTTAAAGAATTCGGTTGCTACCTGTGGGAACAATGCATAAGTAAGTATATCTTCGTCCTGTTTTTTCCACTGGCTCATCTCTGCCTCGATCTTAGATAATTCCGGTTCAAGAAGGTCGGCTGGACGGCAGGTAATTGGCTTTTCATCGCCGATTGCCTTTTTCTGTACTTCTTTATTCATTGGTTTTACGGTCTGTCCGTATTCTCCACGAAGAAGAGCTTTTGACTCGTTTGTAATCATTTTATAACGCTCTCCGGTAAGTACATTTAATACAGCCTGTGTTCCGACAATCTGACTGGACGGTGTAACTAATGGTGGTTCACCGAAGTCTTTACGTACCTTTGGCACTTCCTCTAATACCTCATAGAACTTATCAGATGCGCCCTGCTGCTCTAACTGAGATACGAGGTTGGAAAGCATTCCTCCCGGTACCTGATACATTAACGTCTTGATATTTACGCCAAGTACCTTTGGACTCATTAAACCATTTGCCAGATATTTCTCACGTATTGGGCGGAAATAGTCTGCAATCTCGCCTAAAAGCTTCTGGTCAAATCCTGTATCAAATTCTGTACCGCGGAATGTTTCAGCCATAACTTCTGTTGCCGGCTGGCTTGTTCCCATTGCAAATGGAGACATGGCTGTATCAATGATATCGACTCCTGCTTCTACTGCTTTTAAGTAAGTCATTCCGCCGACACCACTTGTATAGTGTGTATGAAGTTCGATAGGAATATTTGTTGCCTGCTTTAATGCAGTTACAAGGCGAGTTGCTTCATTCGGCACTAAAAGTCCTGCCATATCTTTGATACAAAGGGAATCTGCACCCATTTCTTCGATATTTTTCGCTGTCTTTTTCCAATAATCTAATGTATATGCATCTCCAATTGTATAGGAAAGAGCAATCTGTGCGTGTCCTCCCTCTTTCTTTGTTGCATTTACCGCTGTCTGTAAGTTTCTAAGGTCATTTAAACAGTCAAAGATACGAATGACATCAATTCCGTTTGCGATAGACTTCTGTACGAAATATTCTACAACATCATCCGGATATGGCTTATATCCTAAAATGTTCTGTCCGCGGAATAACATCTGTAACTTTGTATTTTTGAAGCCGTCTCTTAATTTACGAAGTCTCTCCCATGGGTCTTCCTTTAAGAAACGCAGGCAGGCATCAAATGTTGCGCCTCCCCAGCATTCTACTGCATGATAACCAACCTGATCCATCTTATCTACGATTGGCAGCATCTCCTCTGTTGTCATTCTTGTAGCAATCAGAGACTGATGTGCGTCACGGAGAACAGTTTCAACGATTTTAACTGGTTTTTTCTTAATTTCAGCCATAATTTCTCCTCTTTTATTTCAAATCACGTAATGAATTACTCTTATAAACTCATCATCAAATCTAACGATTCTTTATACACCAAAAATTGCCATAAAAGTTCCGGCTGCTACAGCCGTACCGATAACTCCGGCAACGTTTGGTCCCATCGCATGCATCAGCAGGAAGTTCGATGGATCGGCATCCGCTCCAACCTTCTGGGATACACGAGCTGCCATAGGAACGGCAGATACTCCGGCAGAACCGATCAGTGGATTTACCTTTCCTCCGGTAACCTTACACATAAGCTTTCCGAAAAGAACACCGGCTGCTGTACCAACTGCAAAAGCTACAAGACCTAATACTACGATTTTGATTGTGTTGACATTTAAAAACGCTTCTGCACTTGTTGTCGCACCAACGGATGTACCAAGAATAATAACTACAATATACATAAGAGCGTTAGATGCTGTCTCTGAAAGCTGTTTTACTACACCAGATTCTCTGAAAAGATTACCAAGCATCAGCATACCAACTAATGGTGCTGTTGTAGGAAGGATCAGACATACAACAACTGTTACGACGATTGGGAACATAATCTTCTCTGTCTTTGTGACCGTTCTTAACTGTTCCATCTTGATCTGACGTTCTTTTTCTGTTGTAAGAAGCTTCATGATCGGTGGCTGAATAATCGGAACAAGTGACATATAAGAATATGCCGCTACTGCGATCGGGCCCATTAAGTCTGTCTGTCCAAGCTTTCCGGCAAGGAAGATAGAGGTCGGACCATCCGCTCCACCGATAATGGAAATCGCTGCTGCTGCCTTTCCGTTAAATCCCATAAGCATTGCAAGGAAATACGCGCTGTAAATACCAAACTGCGCCGCAGCTCCCAGCAAGAAACTTGCTGGATTGGCAATCAGCGGACCGAAGTCTGTTAGTGCTCCAACTCCTAAGAAAATCAGTGAAGGGAGAATACTCCATTCATCTAATAAGTAAAAATAATGTAATAATCCGCCTTCTTCCATAATGGACGGATATAAGTTAACCAGCAGCATACCAAAAGAAATCGGCACTAACAAAAGTGGCTCATATCCTTTGGCGATGGCCAGATATAAGAAGACTAAAGCAACCAGTATCATAATGAAGTTACCTGGCTTTAAGAATGCAAATCCGGTCTGTGCTGCGAGATTCGTCATTGTCTCTACAACATAACTCATAAATCTTCCTCCGTTTTATTTTGCAAATATGCTCTAGTTCATTGTAGCCAGTACATCTCCGCCTTCTACCATATCTCCAACTGCTACTTCCACACTTGCGATAACACCATCCTGTGCTGCACAGATCTCATTCTCCATCTTCATAGCCTCTAATACAAGAACAGCGTCGCCCTTCTTTACAGAAGCACCTGCCTGTGCCTTTACTGCTACGATCTTACCTGGCATTGGTGCTGTAATCTTTACGGCACCGGCACTTCCGGAAGTCTTTGGGGTAGCTTTCTTAGCTGGAGCCGGAACGGCTGCTGGTGTACTTACCGGCGCTGCACTTGCTTCTCCTGCACCTAATTCTTCTACTGCTACATCATAAGCAACACCATTAACTGTAATTCTATAATTTTTCATTGTAAATCCTCCTGAATGATTTTATGTACTTTTAAAATCTTTCTATATCTGACTTTTTAAGACTTTTTAAGGCTTTATAAAAAGATTCCAAGAATACATTTTTGCTATCTTCTCTTCACTCTCTTGATTGAACGAACGACCAACTTATCTGCACTGACTGCTGCTCCTCCATTCGCTGCCATGATTGCCGCTGTGATTACTGCGACAAGTTCACCATCATCCACAAGTTCCTCTTCTTCCACAACTTCTTCAAGAATCGGACGCTTTGGAGCCGGTCTTTCTTCCTGCGCAGCCTTTTTCTCTTTCTTAGAAGAACGATTCTTTAACGCTCTTTCAATAGATGGGATATATACAAAAAGAGAAATCAGTAAAGAAATGAAAATCAGTACTGCAAATACAGTTCCCATACCCATCAAAGTATTTAATAAGGCTTGTTCAAATACGTTCATACTCTCACCTCACTATACTGCCGTATGCTTCTTTGTCACTGGAGTTACTTTCTTTCCGTAAAGCATTTCATAAGCAGCGATAAGACGCTTTCTTGTTGCGTCCGGCTCGATGATGTCATCTATATATCCTCTCTTTGCAGCTGCTAATGCGCTGCTCTGTCCTTCTGCATATTCCGCAGTTTTCTCTGCGATAAGTGCTGTCTTATTCTTATCTGTATTGATTTCCTCTGCATACATGATACGAACTGCCTGTTCTGCATCCATCATTCCTACAGATGCCTGTGGCCATGCCAGAACAAAGTCAGCTCCGATAGCTTTAGAATTCATTACTTCCGCTGCAGTTCCATAAGCCTCGCCTGCAATGAGATTAATACGAGGTACACTAACCTGTGCAAGTGTTGTCGTAAACTTTGCTAATGCAAGCGCCTGCTTTCTCTCTTCATGTGCGTTGGCACGAAGTCCTGTCACGTTCGTTACAGTAAGAAGAGGAATCGAAAATGCATCACAGAACTTAATAAATCTTTCTGCTTTTTCAAGACCATTTCTTGTTAAAACGGACTCACCATCTACTGGCTGGTTTGCAACCGCACCTACTGTCTCTCCATTCAGACGGATAAATGCAGTTACCATCTCTTTGGCATAGGCTGCCTTTGTCTCTATGTACATATTGTTGTCAGAAATAGATTTTAAAATGTAAGCGGCATCATATGCGGCATCATTTAACTCAGGAATAACCCTATTTAAATCATCATCGTTATCAAAGTAAACATCTTCTGCTTCATAATCAGAAGGAAGTACATCAACAAGAATACGAAGCTGGTCAAGAAGTGCTTCTTCTGTCTCACATACAAAATCTACGTTACCAGCCTGCTCAGACTGGAACTGTGCTCCTGCCGTATTCTGACGGGATTCTTCATTCCCCGCTAATGCATTCGGACTGTTGATAAAGAGACTGCCGTTCTCCTTCTCCATCAATGTAAAATCAGACATAGCGGACATTACGGCACTTCCTCCTCCACACATTCCAAATACTGCAGAAATCTGTGGAATCATTCCAGATGCCTGTGCCTGCTTATTAAAAATCGTTCCAAAAGCGTGAAGGGCATCTGTCGCTTCCTGTAATCTAAGTCCTGCACAATCCAGCATTCCAATGATTGGCGCGCCTGTTTTCATCGCCAGATCATAAAGGGAAGCAATTTTCTTCGCATGCATCTCACCTACGGAACCTCCAAGTGCGGAAGCATCCTGACTGTAAATATAAACCATGCGGTCATTAATAACTCCGTATCCAGTGATAACACCATCACCTTCTACTTTCTTTGCACCGAGATTATAATCGGTATTACGAGCGGAAACATATCCACCAACTTCCACAAAACTGTGGTCATCAAACAGATAATCAATGCGCTCTCTGGCATTCATTTTTGAATTACCCATATTCTTTCCTCCATAAAAATGCTATATTGTATACCTTGTTGCTCTTTCATTCTATGTAATAATAACAAATTATTATCATGTTAGCAACCATTTTCTGTTAGTTATTTAACATTTATTTTATTTTGCCCATTCCACTAAACAAAATGAACATTCTGCCTATTTGCAAATTTTTTAACAATTCTTTCAATTTTCTTTCTGAATCTCCTGTTTTTTTCATGAATGCTTGTGTATTTTTCCTGTTTTTCTCTATTTTATCTTTAAAATTCTATTTTTGTTTTATGTATCTATTTTTATTTCGTTATATTTTTAACGCATTTTGACATTCAATTACTAGTTGGTTTTTCTATTTTTTCGTCATTTTATATAAAATATTCTCATTCTATCAAATATCTTCCGTTTTTCTTCATAATATCACTCATATTTCCATCATTCTTCTTCTCTCGCTTATATTCTCCTCCTGTCTTTTTTAAATCAAAGATATAGTATCCAAAATCAATTTTGGACTATTTTTGTCAAACTTTTTTCACAAACTAATAGCACTCCCTTTCATTTTATACAACTGTATATGCATACCACGAAGTATTTTCAAAAAATCAGAAAGAAATTATAAACTGTCAAGAAAAGCCTGTAATTTTGCACAAATACTCCTTTATTTTTTCACACAAAAAAGGTATAATAAACAAAATAAACAATTCTTTCACAATAAAGGAGGAGGACATCTTATGGAAAACCGCAAAATTCAATTTCGTTCAAAAGCCTGTAATCTACATCTTTCTGCCTATCCGGGACATTTCGCAACAAAGCATTCTCATGTCAACTACTTTTTAGATATGACAACATTAAAAGTACGTCAGTCTAATGCAGAAGAAGCTGCAAGAGCGTTAGTTCCACTTTATAAACATAATACCGTCGTCGATACCATCGTATGTCTTGACGGAACAGAAGTAATCGGTGCATTTTTAGCAGAAAAGCTTACAGAGAGCGGATTCTTCTCTTACAACCAGCATAAATCTATCTATATTGTTACTCCAGAAATAGATTCAGATGGTCAGATGTTCTTCCGCAAAAACATCCAGCCAATGATTAAAGATAGAAATATCATTATTTTAATGGCATCTGTCACAACTGGAATCACAATCAACCGAAGCTGGGAATGTATCGAGTACTATGGTGGCAAACTGCAGGGAATTTCAGCAATATTTAGTACGCTTTCTGAATATGGTAATCTTCCTGTTAATGCGCTGTTTACTCCAAATGATATTCCTTCCTATCATACATATAGCAAACACGACTGCCCATATTGCAAAAATGGACAAAAAATCGATGCGCTTGTAAACGGACATGGATATTCCGAATTATTATAACTACTAATTTTGTAGATTTCGTATAGACGAAAAAAGAAACCATGCCATATCCCAGATGCGGCTTCGGAGCGGGTTTAAGATGCGGATGAGCATCTTAAACACAGCGACTACAGAGCAGATGGGATATGGCATGGTTTCTTTTTTCGTCTGTTTTCCCCTAATGAATCGTAATCCATTTCAAAATTTTGCTTTGGGCTTCTACGAATTGTTCATATTCTTCCCGGCTGTTTTGCTGATATTCCAGTGTGACATACTTTGGTGCTACGCGCTCTACAAATTCCCGGACACCTTCTCCGATAAAAGGCTGATGCAGATCAATATGACAGGCATGGTCATATGCAAGGCGAAATAGTTCATAAAATGGAATCTTATCAAAATCTATCGGATGTTCTCTCCATTCTTTTCGCTGTTTTCTTACATAATCCCCTCCAAGTGACAGCTGCAGGTGCATTCCTTTAAACCAGTGGAGCATCTGTGCTTTTTCGTATTTGTCTATCATTTTATTCAGATATGCTACGGCATCTTCCGGAGTCTTTAGCTGTGTTGTTGTATTCATATAATGCCCGGTATCGAGCATGATTCCCTTTTTTTGTGTATGCATTCCTTCTATAAGCCGGCGGGTAAGGCGGACATTTTTCAAGGTAAGCCCGCTCCACCAGAGATTCTCTACAAGAAAGTCGAATGGATATTCTTTTTCATCAAGGAGGGTATTGATGACCTCTAAGCTTGCATCAATCACTTCTTTATCTGTATAGTGGTATTTATAAATATAGCTCTCCCGAAGTGTCACTTCTGAAACATGGAAAACTACATACTTTGCTCCAACTTGTTCTGCATAGGCAAGATCGTCCCGCAAACTGTTCAGATAAGATTCCCTGCTCATTCCTCCAAAGTATTCCAGCCACTGCTCTCTTGAATCAAATTCCTGATCTAGGCGTTCATAATTCCCCTTCCACCAGTCCATCCAGAAAATATGAAAATACAGATGTACCCCGTTCACCATATCCGGCAGAATCTTTCCTTCATCTGGCTCGCCTGCCCGAATCACTTCCAGTCCATTTAATCCTCGTGACTCATAAGACTTTCTAATATCTTCACTATCTTTATAACGATTTAGCATCCCTTCATAAATTGAAAAATTCATGGAACGACATTCTGGTATTTTTTGCATAGTTTTCCCCTTCAATCTCGTATACTCTCAGAATCTTTCTAAGAATACATTTTATCTATACTTATCATCCATACTTATCATCTATACTTATTTCAAAAATGCCCCATCATTCTGGCAATCTTTCTGAAGTTCAAAAACGTCCCAGTTATTCATCTCATCAGATCATATTTTATTTTTATCCGCTGCAGCTTTTCCAACAATGGCTTTGCTCCAATCCACAGAAAAATAAATGTAGAACTGGCATGAACAAGATCTACCGGAATACCTGAAATATAGATTGCAAGCAGTCCTTCCCATGTAAAATCGTACACACTCATAAAGAGGGCCGCCGGATTCATGATTCCTCCATAAATGAACACCGTCACAAGGAATCCATATATACAAAGGCTGAGCCGTTTGGTCGGAAGCAGTCCTATCCGGTAAAGGATTCCTGACAAAAATCCGATAAAACCCATCGCAAACATCTGCCATGGGGTCCATGGCCCCTGCCCAAATAAGAAGTTGCTGACTACCATCGTCATGGCACCAACTAAGAATCCTGCCTCGCCACCAAATGCGATTGCACTGATGATCACGATTGCTATAATCGGCTTAAAGCTCGGTATCATAAAAAATGCTGCCCGGCCGGCGGTTGCCAGTGCGACCATTGTTGCAAGAACAACTAGCTCTCTCACCTGAGGTTTTCGTCCCTCAAATACCATAAAAAACGGTAATAACGAGTATATAATGATTACCAGGCTAATAAAATAATACTTTCTTGGACCAAAAATCTTTTCAAATACTGTGCCAACGGCGGCAACATCCATAACATAAAATCCAACAGCAATTGTGAGGGGAATCGCTACAAGCAAGAGAAAGAGACTTACTCTGGTACGAACAGAAAGCCTGCGTTTTTCCTGTTTTTTCCAGATTTCGGTATCCATCTCAAACATATCATTATCTAAAATGACATCTCCCGCCCTGCCTTCTCCTGACAAATCTCCTGCTAATTCTTTTAAAGCAGAAACTCTCCTGTTTTTTGGTAAAAAGATACGCTTTATCTTTGCAGGAATCGTATCTTCATTCACAATCGGAGAAGCGTAAAATTCTTTCAGGAACTCCTGACTTGATTTCCAGTCTGCCATTGTTCACACTCCTTTTTTAAGACATTCCACAACGTCCTCCCCGGTAACCGCCATGGGAAAATACCTTCTAGCCATTCGGTTTGCCGCTGTTGTATAAAAATTATTTCCGGCAAAGAATTCTCCCGGAGTTCCACATGCCACAATATTTCCATCAAAAAATAAACCACATCGGTCTGCATAAGAAGCGCAAAACTCAATATCATGAGAAATCATAAAAACAGTTACGCCCTGCTCTTTGAGTAATGCCAGTATTCCAGCAAATTCTTTTTTAAAATAGCTGTCAAGTCCTTTGGTCGGTTCATCCATCAACAAAAGCTTTGGCCGCAATAACAAAATCTTAGCCAGGGCAAGCCTCTGCTGCTCTCCCCCGCTTAAGTCATACGGATGACGATGCAGTAATTCTTCCAAATGTGTTACTTTAATGATTCCTTCCACCGCATCCTTTTTATCCATGGCAAGCTGATATTCTTCATCCTTTTTCTCTTTTACACCGCCTACCATTTCAAACAATTCTAATTCCACACTTTTCTTTACAAAAAGGGACTGCGGGTTTTGCGGCAGTACTCCAAGAAAATTGCGGAATAGTTCTTTATCGCTGTAACGACGGATATCCTTACCTTCTAAAAGTACTTTTCCACGATATGGCTTTCTCAAACGGCTCAAAAGTGAAAGTGTTGTTGACTTCCCGGTTCCATTTCCTCCAAGCAACGCAAAGAATTCTCCTCTCTTTAAGGAAAAGCTTAGTCCCTTTACGACATCCGGCAGTTCTTTATCATAGCGGAACCACAGATCATCACACGCTAAGATGATATCTTCTTTTTTCTCTTTAAACTTTTCTGTAATCTTAGAAAAAGAAGATTTTCCTTTTTGGGAATCACTCTCTTTTCTATATGAAGAAGATGCATTTGCTGGTGAAATGCCTTTTTTCTTACAAACTATGTCCAGCCACTTTCGCCCGTCACGAACAGTAATCGGGCAGGGCTGCTCTGACTCTACTTTGGCATAAACCTGCATCGGTACCGGCATAGCTAAAAACATCTCATGATTGCGCTTCTTTAATTCCTCTCCGATTTCCGGCGGTGTGCCAACACATAAAATCCGCCCTTCATCCATGACCACTACCCTGTCAGCAGAAGGAAATACTTCCTCTAAACGATGTTCCGTAAGAATAATTGTCGTTCCAAGATCACGATTAATCTTCTTTACTGTTTCCAAAAAATCAGAAGCTGCAATCGGATCAAGCTGAGAGGTCGGCTCATCAAGAATCAGCATATCCGGATGCATGGCCATGATAGATGCCAGATTCAAAAGCTGTTTCTGTCCTCCGGAAAGTTCCGATACATTTTTATAAAACCAGTCCTGAATCCCAAAATAACTTGCCATTTCCGCTACCCGGATACGGATATCTGCGTTACTGTATCCAAGGCTTTCCAAACCAAATGCCAGCTCATGCCACACTTTATCTGTCACGATCTGATTATCCGGATTCTGTAATACATAGCCAATCCTCTGACTCTGCTCCCGGTTACTCATCTCCCCGATTGGTACTCCCTGAAAAAGAATCTCTCCTTTTCGCTTTCCATGCGGTGTTAGGGGAGTCTTTAAATGTGTCAGAAGTGTACTCTTTCCACATCCACTCTTTCCGCAAAGAACAAGGAATTCCCCGTCCTCCACATGCAAAGAAACATGATTTAGCGCCCTCTTTTTTTCTTCTGGATAAGCAAAACACAAATCATTGATTTCTAATATACTATTTTTCTTTTCTGACAAACCATTCGCTGTCACCCTGCACCTCCAAACTTGCTTTTTATCTCCTGTATATACGGCTATTCAACTTCCCACAAACGGTACCCAGCCGGTGCTGCACTTTCTACCTGTCCTCTTCTCGCCTTCCACATCCTTCGGTCTAAAATCTCCATCGCTGCTGGCATGATACTAAACAATAAAAAAGCGGCAAAGACAAGCAGGCTGCCTGCTGTAAAGGGTACTCCCTTTACAACGATCCGAGGATTATAAGAACAAAATGCATACCCCTTTGAAAAGCCCCACATCGCTGCTCCGAATGTAAGGAGCATAAAAATAAGGCACAAAAAATCCCTTTTATCGAAATGATATAAGGAAAAGGCGGTTCTGCCCTTCTCTCCATATCCCCGGCACTTCATTGAATCCGATGTTTCAATCGCATTCTCCAAAGACCAGGTAACCAGAATCGAAAAAATCGTAATCCCATGCTTTGCTCTCTTAATAAGGCTCCCATTCTCTACACTTCGCCCGACACACTTTTGCCCATCAGAAATAACAGATGCTTCTTTGATAAACTTCGGTACAAAGCGAAGACACATGGAAAGTACTAAAGAAAGTGCCGGGATGATCCTTCCAAAAAGATAAATAAACTTATCTGATGTCATAACAACTGTGTAGCAGGAAAACCATACAAGAGTACATACCAGCATCACTGCCATCACAAGACCGTACACACAACTTTCTAATGTAAACGGATTTCCATTATGAAGATATCCTATAATCGTTACTCCATAATGATTAAACATCGGATTGATCAGGGCAACAATGATCATCATCGGTAATGAGAAGAGCAGATTAAACTTTACTGTCTTTTTCCATCCTTTTAAAACAACGGAATACGCAACAGCGCAGATAAATGAAATTGCCAGAATCACAGGATGAACAACAAACATCGTCACCCCGATCGTCCCGCAAAAATACAGCATATTTAAAACAGGATGATATGTCGAAAATGTATCTTTCATCTAAATCAAATCTCCATTACATCAAATTTCTATTACATTAAATCTTTATTATATCAAGTCTTTATTATATCAAATCTCTATTTCATACATCCTTAATACATCGAATTATCTCCAACATCCTTACCAAGATTACATGTATAAACCCAGTTGATCACATCACCGTCCTGTACCGTATACTTACTGCATCCGTAGTTAGGAAACCAGCCATTTACGTTATACATCCATCCGGAAAGCTGTCCGCAGTCGAATTCATACAGATTATTAATTCCTTCCACATAAGCTGAATTATAAGCCGGTGTAAAAGAAGACTCCATCTGGATTCCTGCATCTTTACATACACGCTGTAATACGTCATGTACAGACTCTCCTTCCGTAAATTCTACCTCGGAAGCTGCCAGAATCCATCCATCAGAAGGAACAAATTCTTCCTTGCCACTTTTTAAATCACTCATGTTATTAAGAATCGTCGCGCAGCTGATTGAAATCGTACACGTATGGGAAGAACCTGAAACTTCTTCATCGTTTGCAACATCCTGCTTACCTGAAGAACCAGAAGAAGCGCCTCCATCAGAAACATCTCCACTTCCTGAACTTCCTTCTTCGTTATAAGAATTCTCTCCTGAATTCCCCGATTCATCACTTCCTTCCGATTCACTGTTCGTTGTTCCGTTTTCCGCCTTATTCGCCGATGCCGCACCTTTATTCTGCTGCTCCGTAATTCCTCCAATAATATAACAATCTCCATCCAGTGAAGTAACACTCATTTTTAAAGATGTCGTTCCTTCTTTTGGCTTCGTATCTTTCTTTGCCTGTGTTGTACTTTCTGCGGTTTTGTCCGAAGAATCTTCCTCTTCTGTCTTTGTATCCTGCGTCTTTTTATCCTGTTTCTTTGCATTCTCTTCCTTCACCTGTGCTGTTACCACAACATCGCTCATCCTTGCAAGCTTTCCAGACTGCTCTTTTACAAGATATGCAGAATTGGACTGCCACGCTTCCGGAAGCTGTACCTCTAAATCTGGTACACAGATCAGCCCTTTCCCATACATCGTCATCTTCAATGCATCATTAGCATTGTTTGCCTGCTTCTTTAAATCATCAAGATCTTTCTCTGAAAAATCAATCTTTAAATTCTGATCTGCCGGATTCTGAATCTTTGAACAATCATACGTCCAGATATATGTAATTCCATCATCTGTTGTCCCCTTAAACTGTACCTTTTTATTTTCTCCGGCAACCGTCTTAAACTGTTCCTTTGTAATAACCCCATCTTCCGGAATGGTATTCACATCTGCAAGTGTCTCTGTCTTATCCGTCTTTTTATCAGAAGAACTGTCTCCACTCCCGGACTTTCCACAGCCCGTTGAAACAATCAGCAGCATACTCATAAGTAATACCAGAATAACATGTACCAGTCCTCTTTTTCTTTTCATAGTAACACCTTCCTTTTTCTTTTTCTGTACTCTGCAAAAGTCTCTACTCTGCTTTTCCACCTTTCATCACTTTCTTTAATAATCCTGCAATACCACGACGCTTTTTATATAAAACAAATCCCAACGCTTCCACTGCCACAAGTCCTGCAGCACCTCCGGCTACAGGTAATGCCACCGAACGGATTCCATCTGCTTTAGAACGATCTCCCTCATCAGACACCCCTGTATCTTCCTGCGCTGTATCCGTCTCGCTTTCTGCACTATTCGTTTCCGGCACATAATTATCTCCACTAAAACTCCAGCCACCCGTTGTTGCCTCCGCTGCAGTATTCTTTTTCTTTGCGGTAGTAGTTTCACCGCTTCCTGAAGAAAGCTTCTTCGTCGTTCCCGATGTGGCAGGAACAGAAGTACGGGGACTTCCTGTACTTGAAGCTGCCGGTGTCGTGATCTGCCTTGTCTGGCTTGTTGCCGCCGTTGATGCTATTGTAGTCTTTTTATCTGTTGTTTCCGGAGCTGTTACAACAACCTTGCAGACTGCCTTCTTTCCGCTTCCATCCGTTGCCTTTACAGTAATTGTCACAGTCCCTGCTTTCTTTCCTGTCACCTTTCCCTTTGCATTTACCGTTGCAATCTTTTTATTAGAAGAAGACCATTTCACTGACTTATTCGTGGCATTTGACGGAGAAACCGTCGCTTTTAACGTCTTGCTCTTTCCTTTTGTAAGATAAATCGTACTATAATTTAATCCCACTTTTATTACCTTTACTTTAGAAGCTGCCGGTTTTGTTTCTGTCTTTTTTGCTGTCGTTGAAGAAGAATTTCCTCCACTATTACTCCCCGTATCAATCGTCGGACTGACTACCGGCTTCGTTCCTGCCGAAATAGCCACATCACTCATATCATAAAGAAATGTCTCTCCATCCAAAAATCTACGGTAAGCAACTGTTGCATACAATCCCTGTTCCGTTGCCATTCCATCGATAATGCCACCGGCACCGCCACCATTATTCCCGGCACCAGCAGCTACATGCATAAATCCCCCTTCTGGCATATAATACTGGAATAATCCTGTCATCGGCCATTTCCCATTCTTAATAAAACGGGCATCTTCTCCACAATCTATTCCCACGCCGCAAAGAGCTGTGATAATCTGTGCCACACTTTCCGAAGTTTCTGTTTTCATCGTGCCAAAACCACCACTGGAAAGCTGATTCTTTTCTATCCATGCAAGTCCCTTGTCAATTGCCGCTGTAACATCCTCATATCCATCTTTATTATAATAAGAAGCCAGCGCCTGCATCGCCATTCCTGTCATATCGGAATCTCCGGTTGTTCCCATCAATGTCCAGCCACCATCCTGACACTGCATCCCTACAACCTTCTTAACAAGTAACTCCTCTGAGTTTTGCTGCACTGCAGAAGGGTCTTTTGGAATCTCATATGCCGGATTACTCTTTAATGCGATCAAAGCCCAAATCGTGCCGTTATTCCCCTGTCTGCTTACATTCTCATAATCTGACAGATACGCTAACAGATTATGTCCCATCACATCTCTTGCATCAACACCAATCGCTGTTAATGCAAGAATAAGCTTTGAATAATCCGAATACTTTGCTCTTGTAATCTGCCAGTCCTTACTCTCACAGTATGCGATCACATTACTGTAAAAAAGATTTATATAAGATTCCGGCACATACAGCCCACTCCTTTTTAAACCGATAACATTCCATATACTACTGTAATCCGGCTTCGTATCTTTACTTAAGATATAGCTTCTTACCTTAGATAAAACCGTATCAATATCCGGGCTTAAGACTTCCGCCTCTGCTTCTGTCTGCACTGCCACTCCTGATTCATCAGACTGTCCCTGTGCCGCATCTTTCTCTGCACCCCAAGCATAAAAACCATAACTTCTTCCAAGCTGCAAATTCTTACGGACAATCTTTCTCTCTTTTTTTGTTAATGTCTGTTCTTGTGTACTTTCCTGTACATCTGCCTCTGTACTTGCTAATGCATCTGCATCTTCCCTGGTCTGCTGCTCCTCCTCTTCCGAAGACTCCGTCTCCTCCCTTTCTGATGTCTCACTTTCTGACATAGAAAAATCGCCTGTACTCTCTGCAGCAGAAGCTGCCGCGGCCGGTTCTGCCCCATTATCTGCCGCATATGCATAGTATGGAACTATAAATGCCACAAGCAGAGCAAAAAGTACAAGCGATATACATTTTCTTTTTAACCTTTGATACATCTTGTTCATTCTACCCTCTCCTTCACTCATTTTACAAAATATCCAAGAGAAATTGAGAGTTTTCCGTAGAAAAGAAAGGCCCATGCATTATGTGCACAGGCCAAATACTTTTATAAAACTGTTACATTCTCCAGCCCAGATATTTGTTTTCATTCTAAAATCAAATGGCTGGCAATTCAGAATGAAAATAAGGAGAGTCCCCTAAGTGAGCCTGAGAAGCAAGCCATGTACATATTATAACATAGACTTTAAAAAAAATATGCCAACCAGACGGGTGTATTTGCTTCATTTTAGGAAATTAAGCGGGTAAAATTGTCCTACAATTATTTCACCTTCATTTTCTTTACATTTGAGTAATTACCGTAATAAGTTGTTCCTCCTGCTTTACGATAAGTACGGATCTTGAAGTAATAAGTTTTCTTTTTCTTTAACTTTCCGGCTTTATAAGTCACTGTCTTATTTTTGGTAATTGTCTTCACTTTCTTATAGCCGCTGTTTTTCTTCATGGACTGGTATACTTCGTAACCAGTTGCATTTTTTACTTTCTTCCATGTAAGCTTCACCTGATTCTTTTTCAGCTTCTTAATGGATTTTATAGATGTTTTAGATGGGGTGTATTTCTTTTTCAGAGCTTCCTGCTGAGCTTTCTTTTTCGCGGCTTCTTCTGCCTTTTTCTTTGCCTCATCCTGGGTTTTCTTTTCAGCTTTCAGACTGACAATTTTCTTCTCAGCATCAGTTAATACTTTTAATGTATCTGCAGAAATAAGTTCCTTTTGTTCACTGGTTAACGCATTATAAGACTTTCTTGCCTCTGCTATCTGAGATTCTTTAGATAAATCTACTGTACCGATAGCGTTAATGGTTTTTGTCACACTTTCAGCAAATTTTGCATTATATTCTGCTCCCCACTGAAGAATTTCTTTCTCTGACGGAAGTGCAGAAAATACTTCTTTCATTTTCTTTTCTGTTGTATTCCAGTCAATCACTGCATTATATGCTTTCTGATAAGCCTGTTTATAACCATGTTCGTCACAGCTTGCTTTATACTTTAGCATTACTGCAAGTCGTTTTGTAATCGCATCCCTATCCGGTAATTTCAAATAATTGTTATCTTCTTCATCTGCAGGTTTTTCTCCGAGGTCTCTTCCATAACCGTAAAGCGTAAACTGCAAACGAATGATGTCTCCATCTTTTGGTTTTACTAAGGACATTCCTGTCGGAAATACATTGTTTACCGTATACATCCAACCAGACATATTACAATACGCGAATTCTCCCAATGCAAAATGTCCACTTTCATTGCCATAATCATTTCCGTCATTTACTGCGTTCGTAGGAATCGGAATAAGGTCTCCCGCATTATTTTTTATCGGCTGAAGCTGTCCGTCAGAAATAATAGATGGGATTCTGACCTTTCCAGTATCTCCATTATAAATCTGTTCAAGATAAAATCCATCTTGTATCTTTCCCTTATTTTCGTAACCATATCCTTCTTGTGTAAGTACTCTATCCACTACAGATGCAATATTATCTGTATCATAAATATCTACCTGACATGGCTCTATTAAATACCCCTGTCCAATCGTAAAACGTTCAATTGAAAATGTAACGGTACCTGTTTTTTCTGCTGCTTTTACATCCTTTTGAAAAAAGAATGTACATGCTATCACAAATGCAAATGTCAGCATTGTCAGCAAATATTTTTTGTTTTTCTGCATTCGGTCTCACCTCTCACTTTATAAAGTACTGCAATTACCTTTCAGTTATCACTATAGTACCCTATTACAGAACAGGAACTGCTCCATCTAAGCAGTCCCTGCTCCTCATATCATCTGATATTTACTTCTTAATTGTAACTGTTTTTGCCTGACCTTTTCCTTTAAATACTTTTTTATAAGCTTTGTATTTTTTAGAAGGGACTTTAATGACTGCTTTTTTATTAATGCCCTTAAATGCTTTTGCCCCTACCTTTTTAATAATACTACTCTGTACAGTAATCTTCTTTAAATTCTTACATCCATAGAATGCTTTCTTTCCAATTGTTCTAACATTCTTTCCGACTACTACTGTTTTTATTTTCTTATTATTTTTAAATGCATTATCTGCGATAGCAGTTACTTTGTATACCTGCTTGCCTGATTTTACTGTTGCCGGAATTGTAATCTTTGCTGCCTTTTTCTTTTTAGTTCCTTTATAAGAAACTGTTTTTGCTTTTACGTTTGTTACAACAAAAGTATTGGTTCCTACTGTAAGTTTTGTTCCCTTCTTAACCGTTGCAACTGTCGAAGTTTCCTTCTCTGTTGTAGGCTGTGAAGGTTTCGCTGGGTTTGTTGGGTTTGCTGGCTCTTTCTCTGCTTCTTTTACTGTTACCTTTACGGTCTTTTCCTTACCGGTATCCATTGCTTTTACGGTGATATCTGCTGTTCCAAGTTTCAGACCACTTATGGTTCCATCTTCTTTTACAGAAGCAATCGTATTATCAGAAGAAGTGTACACTAATGTTTTATTAGTAGCATCTTCCGGTGTTACAGAAGCCTGTAATTTCATTGTTTTTCCTAAAGTTACATTTAATGTTTCCGGAACTGTGATATCCGATGTTACAGTCATGTTGAAAGCTAAATCTGGATTTTCTGTGTTCTGGTACCATACAGTTTCTTCTACACCATCATTAGCATTTAAGGCATCTACTACTGTACGATCTTTGAACTGGGCTTCTGTCTGACCAATTGTTCCTTTTGGAGATACTATCTCAGAAGAATCCGTTTTAAAATAAACATTTGTATATTTATTACTCTCATTAAAAATAATATTGCCAGAAGCACTATTTACATTACCTAAATTATAACTATTAGAAACCGTTGTACCTGTATACTTACTACCTCCAGTAATTTTTGCAATAGCATCTACATTATCATCTTTAGAAACTATATTACCCCTATTATAACAATTATCTATAGCAGATGCTGTCCAGGCAGCATAACTTGTTTTGCAGGCAAGAATTCCTGCTACATAGCTATCACCCGTTACATCTCCATTATTTATGCAATTACTCACATTTCCACCGTTTATATTTCCATTTTTGTTTGTTTGAGATACAGAAGTAATTCCACTAACATTTGTTGTTCCTGTAACCGATGCGTTATTTATGGATTCTTCGATTATATTCCAACTAAATCCAGCTATACCAGCAACAGCACTTACGCCTTCAACGGTTGTTCCCTCTTGTGTGACAGCACCTTTAAAAATACTTTCGCTTGCATTATACTGCTCTTTATAATAACCTATTACCCCACCAATAGAATTTCTTCCTTTTACAGAACCTTGTACTCTTACATTTTGTATTGCATTTGCCTGTTCCTTTTTTTTATTTGAAGAACTTGCCCCCTGCATATAACCACATAAAAGACCTACTCTGTCATTAGCACCCGCATTTACCTCTGACTTTTCTACCTGACAGTTTGTAATTTTACCCGCCTCTATATTTCCTAACATTGCTCCTGCTCTTGGAGAACTATTATTCGCAGTAATCTTAGCATTCTTTACCTTACAGTTTTCAATATTAATATTTACTCCATAACTAACCAATGCCCCTGTTCCCCCCAATGTGTTAGGCACATTATTCTTAGTGTTGGTCACCTCTATATCGGCATTTTCAATCGTTACATTTTTTATAACTGCAGGTGTAATATTATAAGTTCCATCCTCCTTTTCGACTGATATTCCCTTGACCACTCCAAAAAGACCTGCTTTTATATAATTTGCATCTTCTATTTCTGATTCCTTTAAATTATAGATTGTATGGCCTTGGCCATCAAACTCACCATTAAATTCATATCCGTTTCCTATTGGAGTCCACTGTTCATTATTAAGGTCTATATCTTTTCCAAGTTTAATTTTACATTCTGAAAAAATATCTTCATTTTTATTTACAAGTTCTGCTAATCCCCTTAATTGTGCAGCCGTAGTAATTGTAAATTCTGTCTGTCCTTCTGTACGATTATCATACCAGGAAGTATCTACAGCGTCTGCTGCTTTTGCCTCTATCGTAATATTATTGCCAATCAATGTTCCCACTGGTGTAAATGGTGTAAATGCCATTGTACCTGCCATACATACTGCAAGTATTCTTGAATAAAACTTTCTCATTTTCTTTCCTTTCCGATACTTTCATAGCTTTGCCTTATTTTACAGTAACTTTACAATACCGGACAAGCCCATTACAGCTTACCCTTATCTTTGTTTTTCCTTTTTTCTTTCCTACCACCTTCCCTTTTTTGGTTACAGATGCAATCTTTGTATCTAAACTTTTATATTGTATCTTTCTTTTAGGGGATGCCACACTTTTTATCTGCACCGCTTTCCCCTTTTTGATAGTGATACTCTTTTTCTTAAGTTTCAACTGAACCTTCTTAATCACAAGATTATATTTATATCTCTTTCCTTTATAAGAAGCTGTGATTGTAACTTTTCCTGCTTTCTTTACGGTCAGCTTTCCGTTTTTAGATACTGCCGCTATTGTCCGTTTACTTGATTTCCACTTTATCTTTTCCGCCTTAACTGCCTTATTATTTACGAATAGTGCCAGAGAATACGTCTGTTTCTTTCCGTTAAAATAAATTGTTTTTTTCAAAGATTTTTTCTTCAAAACAATCTTTTTATAAGAAGTCTTCTTGGTCTCTGTCTTTTTCGCCGGCTGCGGCTGTGCCGGTTTTAATGGCTGTTTCTGCAGGGATTCTATCTGGCTCTCTGCAGCCTCTAATACTGAAAGATTATCTACCAGATTTTTCTGTGCATCTGTCAGTCCGTCATAGGCACGTCTTGCTGCTTCTACCTTTTCTTTATCGGATAAAGTAACTTTTTTCAGTGCATTAATCTGTGTGATTACGGTATTGGCAAATTCCTGATTTTCCTGTACTTTTTTCAGAGAAAGGATTTCCTTTTCCTCTTCAAGCAACGTCTCATAATTTGTCACGCGGTATGGGTTTTCCAGTGCATCATATGCCTTTCTTGCCACTTTTACTGCTACCTCATCTGACAGATCTGAAATGATTGAAGCATCGTCAATCTTCTTTACGACCTCCTCTGTTTTTTCCTGCTGTGCAAGTAGCTGCTGGTATGTATCCGCTGCCTCAGAAAGCCGTTCTTTTATCTCGTCAGGAAGAAGCTTCTTCGCATCTTCTGACAGCATATCATAAGCATCTTTTACTTCCTGATAAGATTCTGCACCTGTTATGGTAACATCTCCCATCTGCTCTGTTCCATATACCACTTCCTGCACATTATCAAACTCTGCCTGCCATACAGAAAAAGCTTCTTCCGCCTGCTGTAACAGGGCATATTCTTCTGTAACTGTCAGTTTATCTTCCTCTGTGAGAAGCTCGTACAGTATCTCTGCACGTTCTATCACTGCCTGTTCTTCTATACCGAAGCCTGTGATTTCTCCCACTGCCTGTTTAAATTCTTCAACAGAAGCTTCTGTTTTCTCAGACAGTTCATACTGGACAAGGGCTGTCTTTGCCGCTGATAAGTCCATATAATTAGAAAGCATAAGCCTAAAATATGCATATTCCTGCTCTTTTTCTTTTATATAGTTTTCCGCCTTTTGCACTGCCTCTCTTACAGCATCGGCATTCTCAGCAGTGATGTCCGCACTTTCTCCATATGCAGTATCAATCTGACCAATCTCATAAGAAGCCTTATCTACGACATCATATATGATATTCTCATGCTGAAGGTTCGCATAAATCTTTTCTCCATCTTCTAACTGTATGTAGTTAGAAACCATTCTTTTTGCCTCGTCATTCTCTAATGCATCGTAGGCAGTTCTTGCCTGTCTTAAATCATCTGCACTGTTTGCTGTAACTCTTCCTATCTTGTCAATTAGGTCTGAGACCTTGTGCGCCGCCTCTTTGTTCTCTTCCTGCTGCTGTAACTTTTTAAGACCGTCTTCCTGCTCCTTTAACTTATCAATATTTGTAACAAAAGTTTTCTGGCTGTCTGTCAGACTCTCATAGGCAGCTCTGACGGATTCAATATCTTCCTCAGAATCCAAAGTCACAATCTCCCCAAGTGCCTTTATCGCCTGCACGACATTATCGGCAGTCTTGGCATCTTTTAGCTTTGTCTCTGCTTTAGATAAGATCTGGAACGCTTTCTGTACTGCATCTTCCTTCTTCTGCTGTTCATTCAGGAAATCATATGCCTTTCTGGCTCTCTCTATCTTTGCCGTCTTTGTCAGGTTGACTTTTCCTATCTTTTCTGTCTTTTCAAGGAATGTGTCGATTCCATTCACATACTGATGTGCTTTATCAAGCACATCTGCATTAGTCACATAGTGGAACAGGCGCTTCTCCTTTAATACATCATACTGTTTCTTGATGGAATCCAGTTTTGTCTTATCCTTATAACTGTAGGAAGAAATCGAGTCAATTGCTTTTATAACAGCATTCACCTGTTCTCTTTCTTTAGCAGTTCCAAGAAATACTCCCGGCTTCACACTCTCGTCCACTGCATACATTGCTTCCTGAAGGGCATAATAGGCATCTCCATGCTCTGAAGTAACATTGTTCTCATCCGCATATTTTTCTGCCTCCTCATATGCTTTTTGTAATGCCTCCCGCTTTGTGCCCTCCGTAATCGTTCCTGCAAGCAGTTTTTCTGCTTTATCAAGAAGCTTCTTATATCTTGATGGTGTCAGATAATATCTTGTGTACACATTTGAACCATTGTACAGGTCTCCCACTGCAATAACCGCATCTTTATTCCAGCCTCCCTGGGAAGGATTCTCCGGAGAGTAGAACCAGCCTCCGGTACTTAACTGATATTTTTCTAAAACACTTACCGGGTCAGCTCCATTCCGTCCTTTCCATTCATTTTTCCCAGTATCAATTCCTATAGCAGTCAGCCCTGTCACCATACAGGCATGTGACATAATATTCCGATTCGTATAATAAAAGTTCTCAAAAACCCCTGTCACATCAATTCCATTCATATCCGTAGTCTTCTGTATCTGAATATCCTTCACTGACTGGATTAATTTTGCATACTCTTTGTCCGTAAACGTATCTTTATACAATGACGTCGCATATAAAGCCCAGCCTCTCATATCCAAATCAAATGTTTCAGAAAGAGCCTGCTTCTTTACGATTTCCACTGTTTCCTTTGGAACGGGCGCCCCCGCCGCCTGAAGTGCTGATAACGCCCATATATTAGCCGAGTACATCCCAAAATCACCACTATTGTTAAATTCCTGTAATTTCTTTACATAATTTACTCCCAGATAATCATACGGATTCTCTCCTGACATAACCAGTTCCAAAATGACCGCTGAATAATCTGTAGATTGACTAAAATTCTTTTTCAGCACATTATAGCCAAGCATACCATTTAGATACTTTTCTCCTAAAGCGGCCGCTCCAAATGTCTTCCAATAATCAGCTCCTTCTTGCTGAGTAAGATACTTGACATACCCGTTTTTCTCCATTTTTTTAATCATGTCAGATGCACGCTGCTTTGTTTCCGACGATATTCCTTCTTCTTTTTCTCCGACAAAATATGCAGAATAACTGACAGATTTTCCATTTTGGGAAGTCACCTCCCATTGAATCTCTCTTACACCTTTCTCTGCCTCTAACTCATATTTTCCACTTTGTGTTATCGTATCTTTTAACTGCCGGTCTTCATATATTCTTACTGTAGTCCCGTTCATTGTCTCATAAGAGAACTTTATCTTTCCCGAAGATTCTTTCATTTTCACATAATATTCTCTGGTTATTGGCGTATACTTTTCTTCCATCGTGCCTCCGGAAATCACTTCCAGATTCTTCAAATCAGTACCGCCCGCACTCCATTTGATATAGATTCTCTCTGTATCAGTCTGTTTTCCATCAGCAGAAGTCACTTTCACATCAAAATAATCTTGTGCACTACTCAAATGCTTAAAATATCCACCAAGCAATTCCGAACTATTATCCACCCATACTGATGCTCCAGAATCTGCCGGTACTGCATTTATCCAAATATATGGTTCATCTGCTTTCATGGAAATCTCCTTATAGGTCTTTCCATCGGCATTCGTCTTTTCATTTACCGGAATATTAGCGAATAATCCCTTTCCTTCTCCCATATTGTAGGCAGCCTGATAACATTCTATTTTTTTTAGTGATGCATCGGAACTTTTTGTTATCTTATAATCTTCATCGCCATCCCAATATAATATATATATATATGAAGTTCCGTTTACATCTCTATCTCTTACTTTTTTCGCCTGGTCAGGGCTGGTTCCTGACAAAAAAATAATATTTATCCCTTTCCTTAACTTTAACTCCGGACTCTTTTCCGTCTGATGAACCTGATACCATTCTCCCCCATTAATGCATACCATTTTTGACTTATTCCGATAAAAATGGTAATTATAATAAATCATCTGCCTCTCACTATAGTCATTCACAGATGTTATATCTGGCAAGTCCGGAGACAATGCATAAGTATTTGTGTTTTCCTGTTCAGGATAATTATTGTCATAAGACATCCGTATGGAATGAATATCTGACGGAACTTCTATTACATCCCTATCTTCTAACTTATAATTTTTTAATCCAAAAATGCGTTTTCCCGTACTCCAAGTTAATTTGTCCGAAAACTTATCTATCTTTTTTGTTTGTTTATCACTCCCATCATACAAATCGATGTGATCCCTTACTCCTTTCATCGATGTGTCGGTCCAGTCATCATAATCTTCGTTATTACGATCGGTAACTTCTGTAATAATAGTACAATGTGTCTCCTCGTTCTTGTCACATACTATCACGTCAAAAACCTGAGCTCTGAAAACTGGAAAGCTATCTTCTGTATGAAATACATTGCCTTCTTCTCGTATATACTGTGGATATTTAGATAAACTCTCCCCTTTATTGAGTGAAAAAGTGCCATATGTTGTATTTTCTGGAAGACAGTATGCCAATTCTGTGTTGATACTTTCTTTTGTTATTTTCTTTCCATTCTCCCACTGCCGCATCTCCGATATATATGCCGTATCTGAAGAAAGCGTGCCAGAAAATCCATAGTACCAAAAAGTCCCCCCTGAATAAGCATCTCCACTAACTCCCACCGTCTCAGAAAGCACTTCATTTTGAACATAAATATTATTTTCCTCATCAATCGGAGTGCATCTCCAGATTAATTCTCCTCCATACGGTCCATTTTTCCGAATCATATATAATTCTTTAAATACATTTTTTGTAGATGTATTAGTATTCTCCTGTGCCGAAACAGCTACAGGCACTGCTGCTATAAAAAGGAAGCATATGATTATGCTCAACAGATATTTTTCTATTATTTTTTTCATTACCTCTCCCGTCCACTTAAACGCTATATTTCTATATAGAGAACAGAGCTGCAACACCATCTTCCCAGTGCTACAGCCCCTTCTCTCATTTTATGTTATTATTATGTAACTTTTAATAGTCCATATAAGTATAGGTTACTTTTACCGACTGAATATTAGAAGCTAAGTAGTTCGTAGCATAATTTTGTGCAGAAACATATTTTTCTGCCCCGTCATCCTTAATTGAAACTTCCCAGTAATAATATCTTGTTTTACCAGAATCAAGTTTTTTAGAATCGCTCTTTGTTCCATTAAATTCATCAAATGCTATTCCATATACTCCAGTTCCTTCCCATGTTGTAGTATCTAAATACTCCACTGCTTTAAAACTGTTTACTTTACCTGTTGCATACAGCGCATCAAATGCTGTTGCTACTCCATAGTTTTCAATTTCATTGGTGTCAGGCTGACTATATTTATACGTCTGTCCATCTGTTCCTGTATATGAACCATCCGCATTTAAATATACTGGAATCTTATCTTCGGCATTACCATCGCCATTAGTATCAATCTCTACTAAAATTGTATACTTTCCATCAGCAGATGGTGTTGCTGCCATAGATGTTACACCAAGTCCCATCATCATAACTACTGCGAGCATCACTGCGAGCATTCTTTTTAAAGTCTTCATAAGTTTTCCTCCTTTAGAAACTCCGCTATTTAGATAGCATTCTTTGGTTTTGTCTACATGTTACTAATGGGTCGCGACTCCCATTGCCAACGGATAGCTCCTTTAGCAATATATTGATTTAAAACAACTTCTATACGATTTATCTGCTTATGTGCTTTCTCTACTGAACCTTTTTTTATTGTGGTCTCAACTACTCTCACATTATTATCTGCATATGAAATAACTGTATATTGTTGTTTTACCTCCTTTGATATTACCTGTTTGAAAATTACAGATATTTGCAATTTCCAAACGCTGTGTCAGGATTTTATGTGTGGAACTTTCGGATAGAAATCATTAGATAAAAACAAATAAACTGAGACTTGCTTTTCGACTTCTGTAAAGATTTCTCTAAACGTATCGAATGAATGTACTCAGCACTCCCACCCAAAGTCCTGTTCATTAGAATTCTATTTTAAATATCCTGACTTAAGCTTCTTCTGCCTTTTCACACCTTCCCGGAAGATCCAGTGGTATTTGTGAGGGCATCCGCTTTCACAGTAGGGGTAAGCCTGTGTGGTTTGTACCAACTTTCTTAAAATAGAATGTATTTTTTTGTACATTTATTATAACATAGCTTTTCTAAAAAGTATTCCAACCAGACGGATGTCTTTTCGTCATTTTGGAACCTTTTTTAGATTTTTAAAAAAAACGCTTGACATTTTTTGCAGAAAAAATCCCGTCAGACTGAATAATCTGACGGGGCATTTTTCTTTTTTGGCTTATTATAGATAACACAACTTTTGTTTTATTTTTATTATTTTACGCTTATCGGAACATATATGTATACTTTTTTATTGATGTATCTTTCAAAAGTAAAGTTCTGTAAAGAGACCATATCGCGGTGTTCTTTTATCCAGCCATAAAAAACACACCGGGAAAACATACGGATGGTATCTGCGAGATTATCCACATCGCTTTCGCGGTCTGTTTCAAATACGGCAAATCGTCCGGCGGTTATCTCTATTTTCACAGCATCGTCCGGCACATTCGTGAAGTTGTTTACAACCGGTCCAAGGACATATTGAATATTGATACATTCCGGGTCATGATACCACATGGCAATCTTATCATTTCCATTCGCACTTCCGGCTACAGAGTTCATTTTCTTAAAGTATGGTGAGTCCTCATCGAGCCAGAATGCTACCTGTGCCGGTATATCTACTTCCCGTCCACGATTTGGGATGATTGTCCAGCCAACCATTTTGATATCATCAACATCCATAAAGGATACTTTCATTTTATCTTTATATTCTGAGTAAAACTGATTTAAGTCAACAACTTCTGTGTTTGCTTTAGCATATTTGGAAGGGCTGGTACAAAAGGCTTTGCGGAAGGCTTTATCAAATCCGTTTCTCGACTTAAAACCATATTTTTTTGCTAAACTGGCCACCTTGACACCCTGACGTAATTCTCTGGCGGCTTTTTGTATTTTCCTCTGACTGATATACGCACTAAGTCCCATTCCAAAGTCATCCTGAAAGGCTTTGCGAAAATAGTCTCTGGAATAGTTAAAATGTTCCGCCATCATCTCTGGTGTGATATCTTCTGTAATATTCTCATCAATATAATTGATCCATGCAATATTCTGAAATTCCATTCGGTAATACTTTGCCGGAACAACGCCGTATTCTTTGCGAAATGCATTAGAAAAAACGCTATAACTTGCAAATTGATATTTGGCACATACTTTTTCCGGATTCTTTCCTTCTTTTAATTCTTCTGCAGCAAAGTACAGCTTTCTCTGTTTTATGTAATCGGTGATTCTCGTTTCATAATAAAGCTGGAAAATATTTTTTAAATGTTTCTCGGAATAATGAAACAGCTTTGCAAGACCTTTTGCTGTCAGATTCTCCGTAATATGCTCATCAATATAACTAATCCACTCGTCAACTCCATAAATCTTTTTCTCTTCTTTTTTATTTTTCATTACATAATCCGAATGCATTCTTTTTTCAAGAGGAAGATATACGGAGTATAGTCCGTTTTCAAAAGAAATAAAATACATTTTCCGATTGTCATAGTGCATTTCACTTTGCTTTATCCAGTCACATAACGCATATTTTATCAACATTTTTATCATATCCGGTGCCTGTTTATCCCAATATTGCTCTTTTAACGTAAAAACTGCATAATCCGATGCCCCAAAGTCAATTCTCTTCTTTTCACTTTTCCTTCCGGCATCTTTGGGAACTTCCTGCCCGATCATATAAAAGAAGTGGTATGAATCATCATGCCACCAAAACTGCATATACTCTCCGGCACGCTCCCTGTCCTTCCACTTTTCCTTTACATCCTTCTCGATATATTCCATTCCGTTTTGAAAAACATCACCTTCTAAAGGCAGCATATCTGCCTCTACTGTCTGTGCCATTCTTCTCACAACTTTATATTCTATCATAGAACTATCGGGAATCCGTTCAAATGGAAGGACTTGATTTGTATAATCCTCTTCAATATTCAATCCCTGCACCTGTTCCCTAATTGCATCAAGAGAATTGTCAAAGAAAATGTCAGCCAGATAAAGGAATTCCTGCGTAGAGTATGCCAGTCTGCTTGCCAGATCTTTTACCGAAATGCTGTTATCTGTCTGAAGGCACAAAAGAGTGTCTCTCATACGTTCCCATAAAGCTGATTCTTCCTCCGGAAGTGAGGAAAATGTTTTTGTCTCATTCACTGTATTCATTTTCTCTATCCTTCTATTATTTCTATTTCTTTTTCTTTCATTTTCTCTGTTATTTTATCTCAGTCGAGAAGACTCCCACCTCTTTCAGGTGGTGAGCGACAGCAAATTTGTCTCAGTGGGAGTCCAATCTCCGACTGAGATAAACGCTCCGC
>OGQN01000195.1_pt1 | contig 60654 bp, 49 predicted proteins | sample 1553231 | NCBI WGS metagenome assembly OGQN01 (sample SAMEA2579950, study PRJEB22360) | human gut metagenome | biome: human gut; feature: human-associated habitat; material: faeces | place: Denmark | collected 2008/2010 | reverse complement strand
AGTCCGCGTTCGTCCGCCTTATCCGTGTCGTCCGCGTATCTATTTATTCATTACTATACCGTTATGAATTAATTCCGCCAACAGGTTCTTAATTGTCAATTTATAAAGTTACTCCTGTTTTGAAGATCGCAATTTCCTTATAACCTTTCTTTTCGTTGTTTACGAATTCGCCGCTTGCTACCTGGATTATATAATCAATGAACCGTTCGCAAGTCTTTTCCATCGGTTCATTTTCTACGATGACTCCTGCGTTGAAATCAATCCAGCCCGGTTTGTTCTTTGCCAACGTGGAGTTCGTTGAAATCTTCATGGTCGGTACGTAGGTTCCGAACGGGGTTCCGCGTCCTGTAGTGAACAATACCATGTGGCAACCGCAGGAAGCCAGTGCTGTGGCAGCAACAAGGTCATTTCCCGGTGCCGACAGCAGGTTCAGACCTTTCACTTTCAGACGTTCACCATACGGTAATACGCCTTCCACATAGCTCTTGCCGCATTTCTGTGTACATCCCAGTGCCTTGTCTTCCAGGGTAGAGATACCACCCGCTTTGTTTCCCGGAGATGGGTTTTCGCCTACCGGTTCGCCATGTGAGAGGAAATATTCCTTGAAGTCATTAATCAATTTCACTGTTTCTTTAAATAGTTCCTCGTTGCGGCAACGGTTCATTAATATGGTTTCCGCACCGAACATTTCCGGAACTTCCGTCAATACGCTTGTACCGCCTTGTGCCACCAGGAAATCGGAGAACATTCCCAGTAACGGATTGGCCGTGATACCTGAGAAGCCATCCGAACCACCGCACTTCAAACCCACGCGCAGTTCACTCAGAGGAACATCCACGCGCTCGTCTTTGCTTGCTTTTTCGTATAGCTCGCGCAGCAACTCCATACCTTCTTCGTACTCGTCGCCCACCTTTTGAGTAACCATGAATTTTACGCGATCTTCATCGTACTCTCCCAGGAATTCGCGGAATACATCCGGCTGATTGTTTTCACAACCCAAGCCCACTACCAGAACTGCGCCGGCATTGGGATGCAATACCATGTCACGCAGAATCTTCTTTGTATTTTCATGGTCGTCACCCAACTGTGAGCAGCCATAATTATGCGGATAAGCCATGATTGCATCCACACCTTTACCGCCTGTTTCCCGGCGCAAACCTTCGGCCAGTTGGTTGATGATACCGTTCACACAACCTACAGTCGGTATAATCCAAACCTCGTTACGAATGCCCACTTCGCCATTTTTGCGGCGATACCCTTTGAATGTCAGATCTTTGTGCGGAATATCCAGTGTAACACTTGTCGGATTGTAAGTATAGTCCAGCAATCCTGCCAGGTTCGTCTGAATATTATTTTCGTTCATCCAGTCCCCTTGTTTCTTTGCCATACGTGCATGGCCGATAGGGTACCCATATTTAATGATGTTTTCGCCCTCTGCAAAGTCTTTTAATGCAAATTTGTGTCCGGCGGGTACTTCCTCGTTCAGAGTGATTTCCACCCCGTCCACAGTGAGTTTTTCTCCTGCCGGTAGCGTCACAATGGCTACGGCTACATTATCAGCAGGATTGATTTTAAGGTACTTAGTTTCCATAATTACTCTTATTATTTATGATGATAAAATTCAATATTTTCCTTTGTCAACAAGTCAATCGGCATAAAGTTCTCTCTTGGAACTTCCTTTTTGAAAATCAGGTAATCACATAGTGCCTTGATTCCGTCGAATCCCTGTAACTCCGGCTGTTGGGCTATGAGAAAAGATACGCTGCCCTCCATCAGGCATTTCACGTTACGTTCCAGCAAGTCATATCCCATCAGATTAAAAGCTGTTTTTCCTTGTTTCAACAAGTACTCTCCAACGATATACACTTTTGAATTGAAAGTGATACCATTCTTTACATTCGGATGTTTTCTGAAAAAATCGTCCAGCATCTGTGCATCATCACTGTCCCGCTTGGCATGTAAGTCCAATTCCCAAATGCGGCAGTGGGGGTGATGCTTCAACATATACTCCCGGAAACCAATTTCGCGGCGTTCCTGCTGGTTAGATCCCACAATACCCTCGTTTATCTTGCGGAAGATTACCACTTCCTGCTCGTTTCCTGCAAGCAGCATCATCATTTTGGCGGCGAAGTATCCGCTTTGGTGAGAATTCTGTCCAAAGAAGGAAAGGGCGGGCTGATCTTTCAGATTTGAGTCTATATATATATAAGGTGTAGAACGTCGGTTCAATTCCTCTGTGAAAGATTTCGTGTGTTGCGGCACGGTGGGGGCAAACATGACGCCGTCCGGTTCCTGTTCCAGGATGCCTTGGGCAACATCTACGAATGAATGATAATCAAACGGATCATAAAAGGAGAGGTCTACGGAGATATTGAAATCCGAATACGCTATCAGTGCATCGTGAATGCCGGCTTCTACCGCAGTCCAGTATTCGCCTTCCTCATGTTGCGGCAGCAGGCAGGAGAATGCGTATTTTTTGTTGGATGCCAGTGCGCTGGCGTACATATTAGGCTGGTAATCCAGTTGCTTCAGGATTTCTTCCACCCGTTTCCGGCTGGCTTCCGACACACCACTACGGCCGTGTATCACACGATCTACTGTCCCCACTGATACATCCGCCATTTTGGCGATATCTTTGATTCTAATTCTTTCTGCCATTAGGTTATTTACAATTTACAATGTACAATTTACAATGTACAATTTCACAAGTTATCATTTACGCATTTACCATTTATCATCTGCGCTTTTTAGAAGTCACTGCCTGTCTCAGCTTTCATCTGCATAGCCAAATTGTACATTGTAAATGGTAAATTGTACTTCCTCCTGTGTTCGCACACAATAATAATCTTAATATTTTCAGCACAAATATATGACAATTTTTGTAATTACGAAAATTGTTGTATCTTTGTGCCCGCACACGAAGGCTATGAAGAACGAACCGTATTTTAGTTTACTCTCCATAGTATCAGGTGGTTAAGGCTGTTTTTGGCTCTAAAATGACAAATTGAAAGTTCTAAATTAATCACATATTAAAAAATAAATAAGATTATGGGAAAGAAAGTCGTTACATTAGGCGAGATCATGTTGAGACTGTCCACTCCGGGAAACACTCGTTTTGTTCAGTCTGATTCATTTGACGTAGTATATGGCGGTGGTGAAGCAAACGTTGCTGTCAGCTGTGCCAATTACGGACATGATGCTTACTTTGTGACTAAATTGCCGAAACACGAAATCGGACAATCTGCTGTAAATGCATTGCGCAAATATGGTGTAAAAACAGATTTCATTGCCCGTGGCGGCGATCGCGTGGGTATCTACTATCTTGAAACAGGTGCTTCCATGCGTCCCAGCAAAGTAATCTACGACCGTGCACATTCTGCTATCGCTGAAGCTGATGCAGCTGATTTCGACTTCGATACCATCATGGAAGGTGCCGATTGGTTCCACTGGTCAGGTATTACTCCTGCTATCTCTGATAAAGCTGCCGAACTTACCAAATTGGCTTGTGAAGCTGCAAAACGTCACGGTGTTACGGTTTCTGTTGACCTCAACTTCCGTAAGAAACTCTGGACAAAAGAGAAAGCTCAGTCTATCATGAAGCCTTTGATGCAGTACGTAGATGTTTGTATTGGTAATGAAGAAGATGCAGAACTCTGCTTAGGCTTTAAACCCGATGCTGACGTAGAAGGCGGAAAGACGGATGCTGAAGGATACAAAGGTATTTTCAAGGCAATGGCTAAAGAATTCGGCTTTAAATATGTAATCTCTACTTTGCGTGAATCATTCTCTGCAAGTCACAATGGCTGGAAGGCAATGATTTATAATGGTGAAGAATTCTACGAATCCAAGCGTTATGATATCAACCCGATTATCGACCGCGTAGGTGGTGGTGACTCTTTCTCTGGTGGTATCATCCACGGTTTGCTGACGAAACCCAATCAGGGTGCAGCTCTTGAATTTGCAGTAGCCGCTTCTGCATTGAAGCATACTATCAATGGTGACTTTAACCTGGTATCTGTAGAAGAAGTTGAATCATTGGCTGGTGGTGATGCTAGTGGACGTGTTCAACGCTAATTTCATGTACAATTTACCATTTACAATGTACAAATAGCGGCAAATGACGAGAGAGGAGATGAAAAACCGCTTAAAGGTATTTGCGGTACGAGTTATAAAGTTGGTAGATAAACTTCCTAATACTTCGGCAGGAAGAGCTATCGGAAACCAAGTAGTTCGTTCAGGAACTTCCCCCGGAGCAAACTATAGAGCCGCTTGCATTGGAAAGTCTGATAAGGATTTTCTGAATAAATTGAAAATGGTAGAAGAAGAACTTGATGAAACTGCATATTGGTTGGAGCTGATAATGGAACTTGAACTTGTGAAACCCGAATTGCTGCAAGATTTGTATCATGAAAATAAGGAGCTGGTTAGCATAATTGTAAAGTCTATAATCACTATGCGCAATAAGCAGAATATAGAAATAAAGTAATAATAACAGATGTCTCTGTATAATGTCCGCATGGTTAAATTGTACATTGTACATTGTAAATTGTAAATCATAAAATGGCAAAGTTTGATAAAATAGCTGTGCTGAACAAAATTGGTTCAACCGGCATGGTTCCTGTATTTTACCATAAAGATGCAGAAGTTGCAAAAAAAGTAGTGAAAGCTTGTTACGAAGGTGGTGTTCGTGCATTCGAATTTACCAATCGTGGCGACTTTGCTCATGAAGTATTTGCAGAAGTTGTGAAGTTTGCAGCAAAAGAATGTCCTGAAATGGCAATGGGTGTGGGTTCTATTGTAGATCCTGCAACGGCTGCCCTTTATTTGCAATTGGGTGCTAACTTTGTTGTAGGTCCGTTGTTCAATCCTGAAATCGCTAAGATTTGCAACCGTCGTCTGGTGGCTTACACTCCGGGATGCGGAAGTGTGTCGGAAGTTGGCTTTGCACAAGAAGCAGGCTGCGATCTCTGCAAGATATTCCCGGGTGATGTTCTCGGTGCAAAACTTGTAAAAGGTTTGCTGGCTCCGATGCCTTGGTCTAAGCTGATGGTGACCGGTGGGGTAGAACCTACTCAGGAAAACTTGACTTCCTGGATTAAAGCAGGTGTATTCTGCGTAGGTATGGGCTCAAAACTCTTCCCGAACGATAAAGTTGCTGCGGAAGATTGGGCTTATGTTACTGAAAAATGTAAAGAAGCGCTGGCTTATATAGCAGAAGCAAGAAAATAAGATATTTCATTTTGTTTAAAGGTGTTTAAAGGGGACAACCATTGGAGTTGGCAGATTGTTGCTACTCCAATGGTTTGTTTTTTTATAATATATATTTTTTTTAAAAGAGGCTATATTTTGAATTTATCAGCTTTTTCCGCCTTTATCTAAGAAACTCTCATCGAATCCCTCTTCTTTCTAATAAACTTGTATATTTTGTTATGTTTATTTCTTTATAACTTGTATATGCTATTTTTTTTATTTGAACTAAAAGTTGTATATCTTGTTATTTCTATTTATATTTGTAGCCAAATAAGAGTTTGTCGAATTACAGTACTAAAATATATAGGTATGAAACAACGAAAGATGAAACAGATTGTGTTCCTGTCCCTTATGTCAATGCTTCTACTAGGTAGCTGCACGGATAGAGATGTGTATCAGGGAGGAGGAGAGGAGACTGATAAGAATACCCCTCTCAAGCCTTCGGAAGTTTTTGACTTCAGCATGATGCAGCAGGTAAAAGTAAATGTGGACTACGGGTTTACAAGTGATTATTATATCACTTTTGACCTTTATAGTCAAGACCCTATGAAGGAAGAAAATGATTCATGGGTAAAAGATGAATCACTGTCCCCTGTTTACTCGGCTCCTACTGACAAGAAAGGACGATATTCAGGTACGGTTGAAATCCCTTCAGACATTACGGAAGTATGGCTTTACACTGATTATTTAGGTGCAATTTCACCGGTTAAGTTGACTATTTCTAATGGTGAGATAAGCTATAATCAGAGTGCATACATTGCATCGCTGCAAACCAAGACAAGGGGCACAACGACTGGTGGCCATAATTATTTGGATGATTGGATGCTTATGCCTGGTGTAGACTGGGATGGATACGGCATGCCCAATAATATGGAGGCTACCTTGAGTGCGCCACCGGCAGAAATCTTATATAGTATTCGGAGTACATATAGTAATATCAGTGGAAAAAAAATTAAAGATTTACATCCTGAATGGCTCAATAATAATACTACTTCTGAAATTAAAATAATCAAAGATACAGAGCTGAGCCTTGTTTTTGTTGCAAGTAGTGCCAGTTTTAACAATACAGTAGGATATTTCACTTATAAATCAGGAACTGTTCCTACTCCGGAAACAGTTCAAAAAGTGATTGCATTCCCCAATGCTTCTCCTATTTCTAAACTTTCTGGTGGAGAGCGTGCAGGATCATTACTGTGTGGACATGAGGTAAAGCTTAAATATTGGAATGAAGTTGAGCAGAAATTTGAGGATAAATTTCCTGCTGGTGTTACTGTTGGGTGGTCTTTGCAGGCAAATGCATTCAAGTCTGGTGATATTTTGAAAGGTATTGGAATTCGTTATTCATATAGTACTATGAATTATGATAATTCACAGCGGGTAGTAGCTTTGCGTGATGGAGGTACGGATCAGATTGTAGCTATCGGTTTTGAGGATAATGTAGATTTTGATTATTGTGATGCCACCTTCTATCTAAAGATTGCAGAAGCAAATGCTATTGATCCGGGTGGTCCGGAATTGCCTCCGGTAGATCCTCCCAGCAATGTTACCACTACCTATAAGGGAACTTTAGCTTACGAAGACCAATGGCCGGCGCAAAGAGATTATGATATGAATGATGTGATGATGACTTATCAATCTACTCTTTACCGGAATGTTGTAAGCAGCAAAATTTATAAAATAGTAGATGAGTTTACTCCCATTCATAGTGGAGGTACACATATCTGTGGTTTTGGATATCAACTCCATAATCTGACTCCTGAGAGGGTAATGAGTATTGAGGTTTCAGGTCCTGACGGTTGGAAAATAGAGACAGACCAATCACATCCTACTGTTATCTTGTTTGATAATATAAAGAGTGTTTTAAATCAGAAGTTTACTGTGACCATTGAATTGGCAGATGTGGAGTTGAACCAAGTGACACCTCCTTATAATCCTTTCATATTTGTTAATGGTAGAAGCAGGGAAGTGCATCTGGTAAATTACGCACCTACGGATAAAGCTGATAAGTCACTTTTCAATACGAGTGATGATATGTCGAATGTCGATGCAGGCATTTATTATATCACCCGTTATGGAGAAGAAGTAGATATCATGCCGTTTGCTATTAATCTTCCTATTCTCAATTTTAGTATTCCTACAGAAGGTGTGAAGATATATGATACCTATCCTGATTTTATTGAGTGGGTAAAATCAAAAGGTACATCAAATACGAATTGGTACAAGAATAAGAAGTAAATAACAGCTTCTTTAAGTAAAAAGAGTTTTATCTATGTTTTGCCATAGATGAAACTCTTTTTTTTATACTTTTGTCTTGTCAATAATGAATAACAGAAAAACACTATGGTATGAAACTGCAAACACTATTTTCTATCTTATTTTGTGGTGGAATAATAGGGGGATTAATTTCCTGTAATCATTCTTCTTCACTTCAAACCCGGAAGGAGGCTTTAGGTAAACTCATTTTTCAAGATACCCAACTCTCTGAGCCTGCAGGACAATCTTGCGCAACTTGCCATACAGCCGATAAAGGATTTGCAGACCGTGATTCCCGCATTGTATCCGAAGGTGCTGTTTGTGGTCTTTATTCCCAGCGTAATTCCATGACCATCTGCTACTCTATGTATGTTCCCTCGCTCTATTTTGATGATGATGAGGAAACTTATGTAGGCGGACTCTTTTGGGATGGACGTTCCCCTTCATTGAAGCATCAGGCGGGTGAACCGTTTCTTAATCCTGTAGAGATGGGAAATCCCGATAGGAGTTCTGTTGTGAAAAAGGTGCGTCGTGCATCGTATTATCCTGAATTAGTGCGTATTTATGGTGAAACTGCTAATGTTGATTCTCTTTATGCTCATATAACAGATGCACTTTCCATTTACCAGCAGTCCGAAGAAGTGAATTCTTTTTCTTCCAAATATGATGCTTGGGAGAGAGGTGAATATGTTTTTACTGAAACAGAATCACGCGGCATGGATCTTTTCAAAGATAAGGGAATGTGTGCTGAATGCCATATCCTGGATAAAGATGAGCGTGCCGGACGCGTTCTTTTTACCGATCATACCTATGATAATCTTGGCATTCCACGTAATCCGGAGAACCCGCATCTTCGTGTGCCGGCCAGCTATTTTCTTCTTACTCCGGATAGTATTGACTTGGGATTAGGTCCCATTGTGGGCAAGGAAGAAGAAAATGGCAAATTCCGTGTCCCTACTTTGCGTAATATTGCCTTGGCCGCTCCTTATGGACATAATGGCTATTTCAAAGCCCTTGAAGAGATCGTTCACTTCTATAATGTACGTGATGTGAGCGATGAATTTCCTCCTGCCGAGTATCCTGTCGCAGTCAATCGTGATGAGTTGGGAAACCTTGGTTTAACTCCTGAAGAAGAGGCCGACCTCGTAGCATTTATGAAAACGTTAACAGATGATTTTAAAGGCGTTCAAAAGTAACTGTAACCGTAAACAAAGCTGGATAAACTTAAAAAGATGTTATAAAACACTTGTTTTTTCGTACGACTGTTTGCGCACACGGTATTTTTTTCTACCTTTGTATCGCAGTTGAGAAACTGCTCATGATTTTGACTTTTAAATAAATTAGTTTTTAGTTTTCAATAAAGGATTAGTTAGGGTAAAAAGATTTAGTTAATAGTTTTTCATAGGCTAAAATTTGGATTAAGAAAATAGGTAATTAGGTATAAAAAGGTAAAAGAGAAGGTTTGTTTTTATAGGTAATTAGAAGTTTATTTTGGGTAAAAAGAAGATTGATTTTTAGGTAACAATGATGCAATTTAAAAGAAAAGCCTCTAAGGCTTTTCTTACAGAGGCGAGAGGTTTGTGAGAGCTTGCTCGTTTTTTTTGTCCCAAAGTGAAAAATGGAACATTTTCTTTTTTTAAGAAATGATGATTATTTCAGTCATTTTTTGTATATTTGTGGCATCATCTACATAAAAAATTAATTTTGGAACAGATACTGCTTATACTCGATTGGGTTTTATACGTATTGTTTGCGATAAACATATTGTATTTATTAGTTTATAGCTTAGCATCACTTCGCCGAGATATGCCGGTGCCTCCATCTGCAACAAGGTATAAGCGTTTTGCAATACTTATTCCTGCCTATCGGGAAGATGCAGTGATACATGAATGTGTGCATTCCTGTTTGGAACAAGATTATCCTGTCGATCAATTTGATATTGTGGTTATTTCAGATCATATGAAGCCTGAAACTAATGCTTCTCTTTCTGCACTTCCCATTCGCTTAGTCGAAGTTCATTTTGAGCATAGTACCAAGTCTAAAGCTTTGAATGCCGCAATGGCAACTATAGGTAATAATTATGATGTAGCTTTAATACTTGATGCTGATAATGTTATTCCTTATACCTATCTGAATGATGTCAATGACCTTTATGCTTGTCCCGGTGTGGAAATAGTACAGACCCATCGCGTCGCTAAAAATTTGAATAATGATATGGCACTTCTTGATGCTATGAGTGAAGAGATCAATAATACTATTTTTCGTTTGGGGCATGCCAAGTTAGGAATGTCAGCTGCGCTTATTGGTTCGGGTATGGCCTTTCGTTATGATTTGTTCCGTGATACAATGGCAAATATCAAGGCAGTAGGTGGTTTCGATCGGGAGTTAGAATTGACTTTGCTCTATCAGGGAAAATATTTTCATTATTTGCCAGAGACATTTGTGTTTGATGAAAAAGTACAGAATACGAATGATTTTTCTCGTCAACGTCGCCGTTGGCTTTCGGCGCAGTGGCATTATTGCACAGTGTTTGCTCGTTTTGTGTTTAAGGCAATTGCATCTCGCAACTGGGATTTCTGTGATAAAATGTTTCAGCAAGTCTCTATACCACGTTTATTATTGTTAGGTTTTACTTTTTTTCTTGCATTTATTTGCTCTTTCTATAATTTTTTCTGGAGTATAAAATGGTGGGGAATTTTCCTATTATTGGTTATTGCATTGCTTGCTGCTGTGCCTCGTAGATTTTGTACCAGTCGCTTAGCAATGGCATTCCAGAAACTTCCTTATACTTTTTGGCTAATGGTAGCTAATATTTTTAAACTGCGTGGGGCTAATAAAAGATTTATTCATACATCACATGGAATAACAAAACAGAAATAGCTACATTGAGTTTAATCTTAAATAAAGCATTAATATATGGTACAAAATAAGCCATTAAAGATTGTCTATTGTATTCCTTCTTTAGCTGTAGTAGGAGGAGGACAGAGAATATTGGCAATAAAAGCTAATTATTTTGTTGAAGAATTCGGGTATGAGATTCATGTGATTGTTACAGATAATGGAAAAATATCACCTTATTTTCATCTTCATCCATCTATACAAATTCATAATCTGGATATAAATTACGATCGAGTAGTTCCTCTATATAAGCGTTTCTTCTCGTATTTTCATAAACGTTGTTTACATAAAAGACGATTGAATGCGTGTTTAAAGCAATTAATGCCGGATTTTACTATTTTAATGTTACGCCGTGAATTGAGTTTTATAATGGATATGGCGGATGATAGTATAAAAATAGCTGAAAATCATTTTGAAAGGCATAGTTATTTGAATAATGCGAATTATGGTTTGCTACACTATTTTCCTAAGTTTGTATGGAGAAAATGGCAAAAAATACAAATTGAGTGTTTAAAGAGGATACAGCGTTTTGTTGTGTTAACTTATGAAGACGAAAAGCAATGGTTTGAATTAGATAATATAACCGTTATTCCTAATCCTTTGACCTTTATTCCTGAACATAAATCATTTTGTAATTCTAAACAAGTCATCGCTGTAGGGCGGTATGTGAATCAAAAAGGTTTTGATTTATTGATTTCTGCATGGCAAATGATTGCCTCTAAGCATCAGGATTGGACATTAAAAATCTATGGTGATGGTCCATTGCGTGAAATGTTACAACGAAAAGTAATAGATGCCGGCCTTTCTGATTCATGCAAATTGGAGTTCCCGGTAAAAGACATTGCAGCAAAGTATGCAAAAAGTTCTGTTTTTGTATTAAGCTCACGTTTTGAAGGGTTTGGTTTAGTGATTGTAGAGGCTATGGCTTGCGGTCTGCCTGTTGTTTCTTTTGATTGTCCATGTGGACCAAAAGATATTATTTCAGACCATGTGGATGGTATATTGGTGAAAACAGGTGATGTTGAGGAGTTAGCTAGACAAATTTCTTATTTAATTGAACATGATGAAATACGTGAACAAATGGGCAAAAGGGCGTTGGAAAATGTTCAAAGGTACAAAATAGAAAATATAGCTATTTTGTGGAGAGATCTATTTAATGCATTGTTACAAGAGAAAAATAATAAATGAAAACTCCACTCATAACTTTGGGTATCCCAATATATAATGCTGCTAACCTTATTGAGCGTACATTATTATCAGCTTTCAATCAGACTTATCCTAATATTGAATACCTTTTAATAGATGATAAAGGTAATAGTATGGATATTGTTCGTAGAGTTGTGGCAGAACATCCGCGCAATAAAGATATATATATTATTGACCAAAAATATAATCAGGGAACAGGAGCAGCGCGTAATGCGATAGTTTCACATGCAAATGGGGAGTATTTGTTTACAATGGACTGCGATGACGTAATTGTTCCCAATTGTATAGAAGTGTTGTATAAGAAAATGGTGGAACATCCTGTTGATTTTGTTGCAGCTTCTTTTGTACGTCGTGATTTGCAAGGAAATATATACCCTGGTGGCTGTCAATATGTAGATACTTTGATAGAAGGAGGGGATCTTGCTGTAGCTCAATACCGTTATGGAAAAGGCAAAAATATCTTTGTAGCAACGTGGAATAAACTCTATCGAACTAACTTTTTACGTGATAATAATATACGTTGTGTCCCTCAGTATTTAATTGATGACCCTTGGTTTACATATCAAGTTATAATGTGCGCCCAGTCATGTCGTTTAATATCTGATTGTACTTTGTTTTTTACTTATAATCCGTCTTCTGTGACAAGTATTAAAGAACAAGAGGGGTATACGGATTTTCTTGCGGAACAATACTTGGGTACGCAAAAATTAAAAGCAGAATATATACGTTCGTTAACGAGCAAGCAATTCTATATGGGAGCTTTGCTTGATTTAATGAAAATGAGTTTATATCATCTTTATAGAACTTGTGCTTCATCTAAAATAGAAAAAGTAAAAAAAGATTTCTTTTTGCAAGGATTTTTGATGCGGCGTTTCCTGTATCCTCAGAGATGGGTTTTGATAGATAAGAATTTATATAAAGCATTACCTTTACTTGCTTTCTATGCTTTACCAATGGGAGCAAAGAAAAGTATAATGAATTTTTTGATAAGTATTGATTTACGCAGAATCTTAAATCGTTGGTTTCATTTTTAGAATTATGGTATCAATTATAACAGTTAATTATAATGGCTGGAAGGACACTTGTGATTTAATAGCGTCATTAAAGCAGTTTGAACCCTATCCATATGAGGTTATCGTTGTTGATAATGCGTCGTATGGAGATGATGTAAAGCAAATTAGGCTAGCGCATCCGGATGTGATAGTTTTAAGTAGTGAGAGGAATTTAGGATTTGCCGGAGGGAATAATCTGGGTTATCAATATGCTAAAGGAAACTATATCTTTTTTTTAAATAACGATATGGTTGTCAAGGAGCCTATGTTAGAGCCAATGGTTGCTAGACTTAGAAGTAATGATTATGCAGGTGTATCACCCTGTATTATCTATCTGTATAAGCCAGAGCGTATACAGTACTATGGTTACAAAGATATGACCTCTATAACATTGAAACACACTACGGAAAGCTTTGACCTTACTCGACGAGACTATTTTCTGCAACCTAAAGAAACAGAAGTTTTACATGGAGGAGCCATGATGGTACGACGTGATGTAATAATTGAAGTGGGTGTGATGACGGAAATTTACTTCCTGTTCTATGAAGAATTTGATTGGAGCCGTAGATTACGTGAAGCAGGGTACAAGTTATTTTATGAGCCGACCTCTGTGGTATACCATAAGGAGAGCATGACGATAAAACCGCAAACTCCTATACGAGAGTATTATCTTGCTCGTAGCAGAATGATTTACGCAAAGCGCAACTGTAAAGGGTGGCGTAAACTGCTTTCTTGTTTCTATCAATGTGTTGCAGTTCTTCCTAAAAAGACTTTGAGTTATATGTGGAAGAGGCGTTTTGATTCAATCTTAGCTGTATGGAAAGGAACTTTTCATGGCTTAATAAATCCATTAAAATGATATTATCTTTGACGTTTAAGGGCATCCTGTAAGAATGTCAATGATTGCTCTTTTTTTTCTTCCTTAATGCAGTTTACTTTTGCCCAGTCGATGACAGAATGCAATTTTACTTGATTGAATTCGCTTGAGCTGGTTATTAATCTATCCTCTAAATTGAAAATTTCTAGTAATGAACTAAAACGTGTTATTCCTCGTTTTTTATTTGCATAAACAATAAAAGGCTTATTAAATATGATTGAAAACACACAACCGTGAAAGGAGTCAGTTATGATTAAGTCCGCTCTATTGAAACCTTGAATCCATTTTTCTACAGGAGGAATTATTTTGTCCTCCACTTTACTATTAGGTAAGATACTTCTAGGGAATACCGTGAATTCTTTTAACCCTTTATCTATACATATGCTATCAATTAATTTTCTTTTATCAGGGGTCATATCCAAAATATAATAGAACAGTTCTTTAGTTTTTTCTATTTTTGTGCTGCAAGGGACTATTTTTAAATATTCATCTTTTTCTAACAACATAGTCGGATCTAATACAAGCTGAGGAGTAGCCGAGCACTTCCATTTGAATACATTGTTTATTAAATGTATTGCAGAGTTTTCACGTACGGATACAGCATCGAATTTTTCAATCAGATTTCCGCAGTCTCTTATTTCTTTCTCTGAATATTCCTGTATGTCTGTGCCAAATGAAGCAGCATATGATATTCGTAAGGTTTTCTGATTATTTTTTAAAAAATCAAGAAAAAATGAACGAATATCAGGAAAAGCATATTTAGGGCGCCATACTTGGTCAGAGCCAACTATAATGGCATCAAACTCATAGTCGTTTAGTTCGTTTAGAGACAAGGCATCTTTGTATTTGTGAGGGGTTAACGGTATATTACTACTAATAAATTCATCAGCATATTTATGTACTCTGTCTCTGTCTCTAATAATTTTGTGTTCGGAAAACACGCAACTATATTGCCTTCCTAATATTTTATTGATAAAGCGCTTAGTATAGAGAAATGGACGTTGTTTTAATGGTGGAAGTTTTTGCTCTTGTACAATAGCTATGTTACATACTTCATGTCCTAAGCTTTGGAGGGTATGTATTAGTGCATAACACTGTAAGTTTCCTCCATAATTATAATGGAGGGGTAAGGTTAAAATTGCTATTTTCATGTCTGTTATTTTAATCTTGTTATAAATTAATCTCCTCTTAAACCTAAACATCTTCCTCCATCTACAATAATATTCTGTCCGATAATGAAGGAAGATTCGTCAGATGCCAAAAAGGCTGCAGCGTTTGCAATATCTTCTGGTTTTCCATATGTATAAGAATAATTAGTTTTAGTGATTTTATCTATTATTTCGGGGGTTACCTCTCCACGTTGCACGATACCGGGAGATATACAATTCACGTTTATTCCTCCTTTTCCTAATTCCATAGCTAAAGATTTAGTATAAGCTATTATTCCTGCTTTACTTGCTGCATATTCAGAATAGCCTGCTTTGCCTTGTAAACCAATAACGGATGAAATAAAGATGATCTTTCCAGACTTTTGTTTTCTCATTTGTATAGCTGCTTTCTGGGAACAAAAAATGGCCCCTCTAAGATTTGTAGTCAGCGTATTATCAATAACAGAGAAATCTTGTGAGACTATATTGGCATGCTTTTCACGAGCTGATCCCCCAGCCGTATAAATGAATATATCTATATGTCCAAATTGAGATATCAGTTTTTCAAATTTAAGGGTAATATCATCATCATCTTTGACATTTATTATACATGCATTTGCTTTATATCCCAATGCAATTATTTCATTTACAACTGGCTGTATGCTTTCATTGTGAGTTCCACAAACAATAACGTTCGCACCTTCTGCTGCTAACCTGCAACAGCATGCTCTTCCTATTGCACCAGACCCTCCGATGACCACTGCTACTTTTTCTTGAAATCTTCCATGGTCAGACAAGTTTATTTCATAGGGCCTTGTTACATGGAAAGAGGAGTATCTCTTTCTCAAAGTTGCTCCTATTTTTCTATCAATGGAGAAAATATTTTTGATAATATTCTTTATTGTACTCATTTCTTGTTTTTTATAATAGTTCTTGTTACTTTTTGAATGATTATGCTTCTTTCATTTGAAGAAAGCCCTACTAAGAAGATGGCTATTCCCATACTAAGAAAACAAAGTAGCATGTAAATTCCTAATCCCATAATATGAAGGTTGGTATAGTACTTATGAATTAATAAAGGGATAATAGTTCCTGTGAGTACAGCAACAGCTCCTCTTAAATAGACTGCTGTGATAAAATTTCCTGCTTTTATTTTTATGGATTTTTTTAAAAAATATAATCTGATACCATTAATAATAATCATAAGACTAATAGATACAATATAAGGTATATAAGGAGGGTAATCCCAATGTAGAAGTAGAATACTGATAGGAAGATTCAATAGACCAATACTGCTTATTGTTATATGGTAATTTCGGATTTTACCAGTAGCTGCTTGTGCGGCAGCTAGCGTAGGACCAAAGGATTCTAGCATGGAAAGTATGAGGGTTAAGCGTACAAAAATTACTGTATATTGAGGGTATTCTCCTAACCATAATGTTAAAATCTGCTCGGTCTTTATTAATATGGGAATAGCAAAGAATGAGATAAGATAGAATCCCATGCGTGCTCCTAAACTAACAAGATTTCTCACTTCTTTTAGTTCACCAGCTGCATAGCTCTTGACGATTTGTGGATTTAAAGCTTGCATGAAATTAGTGACAAAGCCATAAATAACAGTATTCACTTGTACAGCTATTCCTCTCGCTGCATTGACTAATGTGTTAAAAAAGATATTCAATATAATATTTACGCCTTGATTTTTCAGCACGACAGAAAATACACTTATCATGTTCCAGCTAGAAAAAGAAAGCATTTCCTTCATTATAGTTTTGTTTATAGAGTAGTGGTTATCACATTCTTCAAAATGTATTTCTGCATATTTGCTATAGACTAATCTAACGATTAATTGTGCGATCATCAACATGATAGCATATATGATAAGCTTATCTCCTCCAATCCATTGCAGAAAGAATACAACTAATAATTTAAGAGTTACTTCTAGAATACTGATGTACGCAAATGCGGACATCTTTTCGTGGGCAATAATAGCTGCGTTATAGGGTACGCTCATAATCGAAATTACAAAGCTGGCAATAGAACATTGGTATACCCAGTTTGCCGCACACATTCTTTCAGAAGGAATATTCATTTGAGTATTTAGAAACCATAGCCCTAAAGTTTCTGCCAATAGTATGATAATGAGAGATAAGATTAGGTGGATGGACATGCTGGTTCTAAATATGTCCTTTAACTTACCCGTATTCTGTGACCCCATTTCATAATTTAAAAAACGTTGGGTGGATGAAGCCAAAGTAGTACTTAAAAAAGAGAAAGTGCCGATAATTCCTCCAACTACGCTATATGTACCGAAGTCATTTGCCCCTAATACATTTAATACTATTCGTGATGTATATAAGGTGACCAGCAAAGTAAAAAACATTCTGATATAGAGAAACAGAGTGTTTTTTACAATAATATTTTTATTTGCCTTCATTGCATTATTTATTGCTTAATGACGCGTATCGCCTTTTTTGCAATATTTTTGACTTCATTGACTATTTTTTCGGACATAGAAGGATGATATAAAGAAGATGTGAAATCTTGCATTGCATTTATATCACTTACTGTTGTTGAGTGGACTTCCAATAGTATAGGGTGTTCTATACTTAAATCTGTTAGTATATTGATCCCTTTATCTATTTCATCTTTGGATGACGCTTCTATATACTGAAAACCTAAAGACTCAACCCATCCTTGGGCAGAAGTTGTATGTCCGGCAGCAATATGTGTAGGTAGGGTTTTACGCATTTCTCTATTTATGGGGGCATACATAACAGCTCCACCCTCATTGTTAATAAGCATAATACGTATCCTCTTTGATAAATGTCTGTTCCATAGGGCATTCATGTCATAAAAGAAAGATAAATCACCGATAATTAGAAAAGTTGCTTTAGAGTTTGCTGCTGCAAATCCGACCGCAGTTGACATACTTCCGTCAATGCCATTTACACCACGATTGCAGTTGATGCGGATTGAATCATTGGTCGGAAAAAAATGTGCCATTCGGATAGTACAACTATTGGCTAGTTGTAGATCTGCATTTTCTGGAAAGTTGGTTAGAAGCTTACCAATGGCATATAATTCTCCACATTCTGCTGTTGGTATCGGAATTTGGCAAGATATTTTCTTCCAAGCTTCTTCATAATCATTCTGATGTGTAGCAATGCCTGTAGATGATAATTGTTCAAAAAAGAATGCTTCTCCCATTTCGAATATTTCAGTAAGGGTTCTGAAAGGATCGCACACTTTATCTTCATATCCTACTTGCCAATGAGGAATTTTAGCAGGTCGTAACAGTGCTTTCATTTCATTGTTGAAAATATAATTTCCTCCTATGCTGATAACGATGTCAGGTATCAAATTAGCCTTGTCTTCCCATCTTAATGAGGATAAAATGGCTGGAACATTGTAAATAGCCTTTGGATGGTGAAGATTCGATATTTTATCAGTCAGTATAATAACATTGAAACATTCACAGAATCTGTCAATTGCCTTTTTAAAACGGTCTGTCAAAGGGACGGACTGCCCACAGATAATCATTATTCTTTTGTTGTTTAGTCTTGTTGATGCCTCTATCCACATTTCGGGAGGGGCGTCAGCTCTTCTTAAAGATACTTTTCTAACCTCTGGTAAAGAGGTATTAGAAAATGTATCATTTCGATGAGATGTGAAAGGTATATTGAGGTGCACTGGTCCTTTTCCATGGTGATTCAATTCCAAGAGTCCTTCGTTTAAGATGCGATTAGCATACCATTCATCAGTATCTGTTTTTATCTCACGGAGTTGTCCTTGGTACTTTGTACAGTTAGTAAATGTACTCAATTGGTCATACATTTGATCTTCCAGTTGATTGAGTAATTCCAGGGGACGGTCACTGGATAGAATAAGTAGTGGCAATTTCTGATAAAATGCTTCTACTATTGCACTTCCGTAATTCATACATGCAGTTCCTGAGGAACAGGTTATTGCAACGGGATCCCCTGTCTGCTGAATCATACCTAATGCAAAAAAAGCAGCACTCCTCTCATCCACAACAGAATAAAGACTGAAAGAATTATCTGCTTCCAAAGAATGAACTAAGGAAAAGTGGCGGCTGCCGGGGGATACCACAATTCTCTTTATTCCAAATTGTTTCAGTAATGATATTATTTGGAGAACTAATTTATTGTCTGAATACATAAATAGAGTGAGTTGGGGTTATTATATGTAGGCAAAAATACTAAACCTTTATAAGAGGAGCAACATTTATTGCATGTTTTTAATATTTTGAGTAATGTAAGAAGCATGCATTATTTCATTTAGAAGAAACTGTCTCTTCATCTTTTCGAGAAAGAGTGAGGTTAACGATCTGAAAAAATATCATGTAGTTGTTTGTTATTTTGTGTGAATTTGAGGTGAAGAGAGAGGTGGTAACACCTCTCTCTTCACCTCAAAGCACGGACACTCCTTCGTCCATTCCATCGGTTCCACCTCCCCGTTTCCATTTATATCCGGGCTCAAATCCCGATGTCCCACCACCCGTGAATCCGGATAATCCATCATCAATGCCCGTACCAGTACCCGCAACGAATGTCGTTGCCATTCCGTGACTGTCCAGTCCACCCTCGTAGCAGATACCAATCGAGTGAGTATTGTACCCACGCACGTGGGCACCGACCCTCTCGACCGCGCGCGTGGACTTGATGTCACCGTTACGGCGAACGTAGAAATGATAGCCAATGCCATCAAAGCCACGGAGGCGGTGGGCGGTGTCCAAGTCGTGCTCGGTAAAGGGATGGTCCTCACGGGTGGCACTACAATGGATGACGATTAAATCAATCCTTCTCATACAGATCACATATTCATCGCATTGGCACTAAAAGCACCTATTATAGCCGAAGCCACTGCGATAATTACTTTCAAAATCTTGTCCCAAGTCGTTTTTTTCATAAGAGAGTTTTTTTAGTGATTAGCGATTAGTGATAAATGATAAGCAGGCTGCGCAGCCTTTAATTTTTAATTCTTTAATTTTTAATTTCCCAAGCCTCCGGCTTTGGATCCTATCCCAGCGGATCATCTTCAATGCCACCGTCGCCGCCATCACCGCCGGTATTTCCGCCACCGGAATTTCCACCGGACGAGTTGCCGTCTTCGGACACTAACTCGAAGGTGATGTTATTCGCACCCCCTCTGGTACTGGCATTGCTGTCGTTCACCAGACGCAAGGTGTTGGCCACCTTGAAGCGGATGTTGACACGTTCAATATTCTTCACCGTGCAGTCCTTCGCCACTTCGGTGGCGCGACATTTAAAGGTGGTGTGGAAAATCCCGAAACCGTCCAGGCGGACACTGTTACCGTCGGTCATCACCTGGCGCATCTGGCGCACGATGGCTTTACCGACGTGTACCACGTCCTCGGCTGACATGCTGCCCAGGGCTTCAATGTCCTGTGCGATGCGTTCAAGGTCGAAGATTTTTGCATCTTTCGATTTGCGCTTCAAGGTAAACACCATTGGAGAATCTGCATCTCCGATTTTTTTGTGGCGCTGTGTGCGCACTACTAAAGCGTTTGACATGTTGAGTAATGTTTTAGTCGTTAATAATTATTTTTTCAACGTTGATGCAACAAAGATACAGCATGAGGCAGGGGAGGAGGGACGTTAAGGGACGCTACAGGACGTTACGGGAGAATAAGGGACGATAAAGAGACATAGAGTACGGAAAAAAAGCGGGGAACCCTAAGGTTCCCCGAAAACATTGACGATGAGTTGTACTTGTGCAGGCGTATAATGCCTGCTACCGCGCTTCATACCCGTGGCCAGCAAACGTTGTTCCAGTCCCGGAGCTGTGCGTATCCATTCGTTGAATTGCTTGACAGCGGTATGCTGGCACACCCCGCGAATGTAGCACATCGCCAGTTCGCCTTTCCCGTAGGTGCGTATCGGGAAGTGTGTATCGAGTGTGCATTCGTTTTCTTTTTCCATGTGATGATGTCCTGATTATTATTATCTTAAATTTAGTATAAATATCCTAATTTTTACCCGAATAGATAACCTTGCTCCGTTATATTTTTCAACCAGTTTTCGTGATCGAATATCGTATCTACCGGGCCTAGTTTGTCACCGTCCGGATCGTGTACGATACCCTCTTCGCAAGGCCAGTAGCGTCCGTTTATCCGGTTGTAGACAAACTTGGCGCAGGTATTGCCACTACCCAGGTGTTTGAAGCGGACTTTGTCGATGTAGACAGTAACAAGCTGTTTGGCATCTTCGCGGCTCACACAGAGGCAGTAGTCGGACATATTGCCAAAGTTGGCCGAGCCGTTGATGTCGTTCATTTCTACCCGGCGTAGTTCGCCTGTGGCGGTGCTCCGGTTCACTTTGCGAGGGTGTGCCACCAGGATTACCAGACATTTGTGCTGGATGGCGAAGCGGCTCAGTTTGCCCAGCAGCGAAGTTATGTACATCAGTTCCGTTTGTCCTGCTTCCAGTTGCTGGTCCAGACGGTTCAGCGGGTCTATGATGAGGATGCGTACACCACGGCGGTACACCAGCTGGCGAGCTTTCTCCAAAATGGTATCGACGGTGTATGCATCATTGCCCGGCAAGATGTGGGTTACGTTGTCTGCCAGCCATCCCAGTGTGTGGTTGTACAATGCCTCCGTCATGCCCGCACCAGGACCGAAATGCAGGCCAGTCAGCTTCTCGAACAGTTTGGCATGGTGGTATTCCACAGGTGAATTTTCGGGGCTGAAATAGGCAATTTTCCACTCGTGGCGAAGACAGAGCCGCAGGGCGAGTTCGTCGATAAATTCCGATTTTCCATGTCCCGGAAGTCCCGTTACCACCATGAAACGTCCGGTTTCGAAAGTACAGTTTTTGTCGAGGTTTTCCCAACCTGTGTCGGCACCGCTGCACAGTCCGTTTTCGAAGAGTATGCGCAGGTTTTCGAGGCAGTCGTTGGTGGTAAATACGCCTTCCAAGGGGACTTCTTCGGCTTGTGCCAGGGTGAACAAAAGACTGGAAACGCCATAACGGACTAAGTGTTCATTGGCATCTTTACACTCCGGACCGAAGTGTACCAGGCGGCATCGTTCGGCTCCCAACCGGCGTATGAGTTCGTGGCGCAGCAACTGTCCGGCTCCGTCTTCATCGGCGGCGATGTAGATCACTTTCTTTTGCTCGAAGTGCGTTTCTACAAACCGGTCCATCCAATTGAGGTTATTCTGCGCTCCGGCAGGCACGGAGACTACGTCTTTTCGTCCGGCACTCATGAAGGCACAGGCGTCGAACTCGCCTTCGGTAATGATGCATTCCGGAGTATCGGCAATGGCGTCGATATTATAGGGAATCAGTTCGGCACCGGTCACCATCTTGAAGTGTTTCCGACCGCTGCGATACTTGGTGTTGATGAGCACACCGTTCTCGAAGTAGTTGAAGCAGAGACAGTTCTCCATTTCGTTGCTACCCGGCAGCTTGACGCACTCTTCGGTGATGCGGAGATCGGTGAGTAACTCCTGATTAAGGCAACGGGTTTGTGTCCAGTATTTTAGCAGATTCTCGCTGTGGTTTCCCTTGGAAGGGTCATACGTGGGGCGGCGAAAGTGTGAAGGCAGTTGGTTGGCTTTCCGGAGCTGTTCACGGTGTTCCCGGCGTTGGCGTTCCTCGGCATCGTCAGGAACGTGGAGTTTGTAGCCGCAATGGTGGCAGTAACAGACTCCCTCGCTCAGGTTGACAGAGAGCGATTTGTCTCCTTTGTGGCCACGGGTATCGTTGCATTGCGGACAGATCGTTTTGATTTTGCCGCTGTTACGGCCATTGGTTTCAATGCCGTATTGGTGAAAATTTCTCATTGTTTCTTCAGTTTTTTAAAGTTCGTTTTTTTTGCATTGTTCGCTTGAGATGCCACACCTTAGTAGCTGTAATGCTACATTTAGTGAGTTGGCTTGCCACACTTGGTCGATTGTGGCGTGTGGCATTTGCTTTGCCGGAATGTGGCATCCGGAATACTGGGGTGTGGCATTTGCGCTGTCGCAGTGTGGCATCCGGAGCGTTTAAGTGTGGCCTTGCGAGCTCCAGGTATGTGTTGTTTCATTCCAAAAAGCTGTTCCGTCAGGACGTGGCGGGGCATTATCCGGGATGGGGCAGCCCAGATAGGTTCGCTTGCCGTTGATGTGCTGTTCATAGCGGTAAGGGTCGGGTGGGGCGACAGACCGTTGCTTGGCATCGAGGGTAAGGAGAGTGGCATACAGGGTTTGCGAAGTGTGCTGCCCTGCCTTCACGTAGTTGACGAAATAGCGTCGTACATCGCTGTTGGTCAGAAGGTCATGCCATTTGTCGTACACTTCGATATGTTGTTTGAAGAGGTCTACAGCCGCCTTGATGTGGCGCATCAACAGTCCGCCGTAACCGCTTTGCATGCAGGCTAATTCCAACCAGGAACTCTCTTCCGTCAGGCTGTCTACCAACTCTTGCCAGGGGCGTACGGGGTGCAACGGTGGCTGTGGACGACCGGAGTCATCGCAGACGGTCAACGAATTGTTGCAGGCAACGGGAGAATTATTGCAGACGGTTGGTGAATCGTTGCAAACCGTTGGTGGATCATTGCGGACTGGGCTTGGTAAATCCTCAGCAGTAGCAGCAGCCGTTTCTTTTTCTTTTGCTGTTGCTGTTATTATATCTTTTATATTCTCTTTAAATGAGGATGTGCTTGTTTCTGAGATAGTGCTGTTAATTAGTGATTTATCTGGATTTTTAGCTTGATTTTTGAGATTATTCTTCGATGTTTTTTGCCATTTTTCGACATTTTTTGCATTGGAATCTGAGGATTCCCTGATGTTTTTTGCTGATTTTTTCTCTTTCTTTTTCACAGGATTTAGTTCTAAAGGTATGAAATATCCATCTTCGTCAATCTCGAAAAGTTGGAATTCCATGATGATTTTTTTAAGGTAGGCAAAGGGGCTTTTTTTACTGTGGCAGTAGGGGCGAAGGTAACCAAATTGTGCTCTGGGTTCGGGTAGTAATGCCAACTTTTCCTGAATCATCCAGTAAGCACCGAGACCTCTCAGTCCTTCTACTTCGAGCAAATGTTTCATTCGAGGGTCGTTCATGGCCATGAGTGAGTGTTGGAGATAAAAGTTTCTCTTCATTTTAGTTGTCTTTTTTGATTAGTACAATGTAACAGGAAGTTCTTGCGTAAAGCGGGGTTGCTTGTGGTAGCGACAACGTTTTTTTCGTAGTGTTTCCTTGTTTTGACACTGCGAAGATAAGCATTGAGAATAGCTGAAAAAGACCGATTAGGGGCAGTCTGTGTGAGTAATGAGTATTGGTTGATAGGATGTTATCGTTTCGGAAAGCCTGAAAACCGCACCTGTGTTAAATTATGTTGATTTTTGAAACTTTTTTGTTGAAACAGGGATAGAGAGGCTTCTCGGTAACTTTTTCGGTCATTTTTTAGGCTAGATAGGCCGTTATGCCTTGTCCCGCGAATGTGACAACTCACGGGGAGGCATACGGTTGTCCTACATTGTGATGCAATTTACTGCTTGGAGGGGGGATTGGACAGAAGAAGTTTAACTGCTTCTGCAGGCTCTTTTTCGAGGGGATGCTTCTGCTTGACGGCATTTTCCATCCGTACAATTTGATTTTTGATGGGTTTCAGTTCTTTCATTTCTCGGTAACTGACGTCATTGTCTTTCCTGAATAGCTTCTTTAGGTATTGTTTGAAAATTTGGCACACAACCAGGCGCTCTTCCGTGTGCGTGATGGTTCCGCAGAATGTCCACGGTTTACTGTTTTCTACTTGGATGGTTAGTTTAATTTTTTTCCATAATTATTTGTTTTAAAAAGCTGCAAAGGTAAGGTTTTTTGTGGAGAAACCTGAATAGATCAATTGCAAAATATTTATGAATATTGCTCTGAAAATTCATTTATAGCTTTATATATTGTTTCTACACTATGTCCCCAGCTATGTGTATGTGCGAAAGAGATACGCTTTTGTTCCAAATTCTTATTTAAAGATTCAGGAATGGCTACCTTGAGTGCTGCAATCCATTCGTCAGATGTTGTTGCCAGATGTGTATATTCAGCAAATATCTCACGCATAGTATGTGTAGCTGTAGCCACAATAGGCTTTCCTAAAGCAAGGTATTCATCTATTTTGAGTGGATAATTGCCATCTGTGATAGGATTGAGAATTTGCGGATTGATACAAACGTCAAAGAATTTAATATACTCAGGAAGTTCTTTCACTTCTTTACGACCAGTAAAATATACATTATTCAGTTTGTGTAACGCATGATTTTTAAAATGTTCATCTTCCGGTCCGACAAGAACAAAATTGTATTCTGGCGACTTTTGAATTATTTCGTATAGTAGTGTACTATTCAGCCGACTTTCAATAATAGCACCAGTATATCCTATAATAGGTGAAGGTATGCCTTGTAAATCTGCTGGCTTTTTGATGTCTTTTGATGCATCGTAAAGTTCAAGATCGACACCTGTATTCAACGCATGTGTGTTGGCATTCCATGGTCGTAATTGTTCGGCAAAATAGCTAGAGTTTGCCAATACAATATCTGATTGACGGACTAACGCTTCTTCACAACTAGGACCATGCTTACGCCAATAAGGAAAACCAATGACGTAATCACGTCTATAATAAATACTTATTTTAGGATGAATATATTCTTTTAAATGAAGACTCCGAAAAAGGTCGGTATCAATCAAATGGACATAATCTTTGAAACCTAAGTTTCCGGCTTGTAGCATAATCCAATTCCCAATCTTTTTACCGTTCTTCCGATTGAGACTATTGAATAACCACGTTGGTAATTGTCCAACTGAATGTATAGTGAATGGACTGTCCAATACCCATAGATTTTCTTTGATACGTCGAATAGGAGATTCACCTTGAATGACTTCAATTTGCCGACGACTGGTAGTAGTTAGTTGTCCTTTTCCGGTAGCAATTCGCACTCGTGTAGCTATATCCATTGGCGGGTTAACATAAAGAACACGATGTTGCTTTGAAATTTCAAAAGCTGTATTCTTAATGGTACTACCTATTTCAATATCCCATGATTGAAGACTGGTGATGATGAAATCCGCCATAACAGTTACATTTATAATTATGAATACTAAATTTCATTGTAAATCTTTACATACTCTTCAGCTGTATTTTTCCAAGAGAATTGTTTTACTCTTTCTAATCCATATACTACTTGTTTCTGATAGAATATCGTATCGTTTTCTAATTTTAGCATGGCATCTGCAATTTCTTGTGGATTTTCCGGGTCAATTAGAATAGCTCCTTGACCTGCTACTTCGGGCATTGCAGAAGTGTTACTCGTAATAATAGGAGTACCACAAGCCATTGCTTCTAACATGGGAATACCAAAACTTTCCCTTAAAGATGGATAGAGGAAAGTAAAGGCTGCATTGTACAGAGTTACCAAATCTTGATTGGCAATATATCCTGGGTAATATAAATATGGCTTTATTTCCGTTATACTTTCTTGTTTAAGGAGTATATCAATATATTCTTCTTTCAAGTCAGCAATAAGCAATGGACGTTTTACTTTAGATTCTTTTAAATACGATGCATACGCTTTTAATGTACGAGCTACATTTTTTTTGGAATCCGTATTTCCCAAAAAGAACAGAAAGCCTTCTTGGGGAATATATTTTTGAATAATATCTTTATCGAGCGTTTCTTGTTTTTTAAAATGTGTGCTATACCCATTATAGACGGCAGTTACTTGACTGTCAGGAAGATGTAACGCTTTACGAATACGATTACATTCGAAATTGGATACTGTGATTATTTTCTTACATTTCTTTAATATTCTGGGTACAACAAGTCGTCTATAATGCCATCCCATTTCTTGATAGAGAGAAGGGCTACGATGCTGGCGTGGCTCTAAATAAATAATGTCATGCAATGTTAATACTAGTGGCACTGAACACTGCAGTGGAGCTGTATTGGAGGTACAATGCAATAAGTCTGCTCCAATTCGATGTACTGCTCGTGGCAATGCTATCTGTTCCCATAAAGGATAGGTAGGACAACTCAACTCAATAATACTGAGATTGTCTGATTCTTGAAGGCAAGAATCTTCTCCTGGGGCAACAAATACGTAATATTCATTGCCATCTTTCCTCTTTTGTAATTCCCTTAGGGTTTCCAATATGACAAAATCCATACCATGTTTGTCACGACGAAAGATACGCTGGGCTTCAATAGCAATCTTCATGGCTTAGTTATTTTGTTTCAGTTTTTCTTTTCTTTCCTTGAAAAAGACGATTGATGTGACTGAATATAGACGCAAATATTAAAATTGGAAGTGCCCATACTGCACGTCTGAATCGTTTATTTACTTCTCCTTCAGGTAGTGCCATTAAAAAAGTTAATATATTTACAAATAATAGGGCATACCATTTGAAGCTAAGTGTCCAATCTAATGCGGTTATTATAAATGCACAAGCTATAATACAAGCTATTAGCAAGAAACGTGAAGGCAATAACCACTGAAATAATTTGTTGCAATAGTCCCATTCTCCTTTTAATAAGGCTAAAGGTAGCTTACGTATAGCAAACAAAGTACTGCTATATTGAGAACGTAACCATCCAATGCGTTGTTTCTCATAGCCTTCTGAATTTTCTTCTTTTTTGCTATAACATACGACTTCCTCTAAATATTCCGTATAAATATTTTCTTTTAACAGGGCAGTCTCCATTGCTTTACTAATATCACTACCTTTTAATGAAGGGCTTATTTTATGGAACATTGCAAAATCAAATGCCATAGCAGAGCCAATCAATGCGGAGGAGAAACCAAGGCGAGTATGCGCTTTGCGGAAAATATTATTATTGATTTCTTCACTTGTAGCATTAAGTATAGCAATACTTGTCGTTAGGTTTTCTGTCATTCGGTGAGCCTGAATTGCATCGCATCCTGAATAATATGCATTATTGAATAAATTTAAAGCATTGGGAACGATACGATTATCGGAGTTAAAAATAACGACCATATCATATTCTGCAGGAGAGTATCGTTCCATTACTTGTTGAATAGAATAGACTTTGGTGCATGTTTCTTTATCAGGAACTACAATGTTGACTGGCATTTGAAGTAGGGTAACCAGATCTTCTTCCGGTAGCTGAGTTGCTGCGACAGCAATATCATACTTCTCCCTAGGATAAAGCTGAGTATCAAGAAAATAGTTTATGGAGTTGATCACTTCTTTTCCATTACGCAACACAACAAATAGCACTAAAAATTTGTGCTTTTTTTGTGCATCAGGATAGGGATTTTTGTATTTTCCTATTGAAGCAAGTGCATAAATGAACAAATATACTACTGGGATTGCGAATAGCAAGAACAGAATAGCATCAGTCATTAGTAATGCATTATTATTCTCATCCATCCACCATTCGGGATTAAATATTGAAAAGAAGTCGTTCATATTTTTATTTATTTATTATTTACCAATGATACATTATTTATTTGTTTATCTATATAAACACCATTTAATATAAAAGCTATAAAGCATATAATTACTAAGCCGGAAGGGTGCATAGTCATTCCTCGCCCAACATATCCATTCAACCACATACCAAATACACCACATAGTAGAGCTGCAAGAATATTCTTTAATTTCTCATTTCTAATACGAAACATAATGATGTAACAACATCTCAATAGAATAATCACATTGATTGCGATGTATAGTGAAAGTCCCCAAAAACCTGTTTGCATCCATATATCTACATAAAAAGAATCTGGTGGAGTTGCTTTTTCTACTATTTGACCATTCTCTTTTACTTCTTTCATAATACGTCCTCCAATACCAGCTCCTAGAGGATAGTCTTCTAAAAAATGGGCTATCTTTTTTTGATTTTCTATACGTACATTAAATGAGGCGTCTTCTGTTGGTTTGAAAGCTGAGCGCATTCTTCTTATTAATGCATTATTGTCTCCAATATTTGTAAAAGCAAAAAAAGCAAATAAAGAGATTCCTATGCAAGCTGAAATACTCATTAATTTAAAATTCTTACTGATAAGACAATAAAGAGCAAGTCCTCCCATAGGGACAACAATTGCTCCGCGTGTTCCAGACATAAATAGGCCTAATACTCCCATTATAGCTACACTAATATAAAACAGACGTAATATTTTTTTTGATGTGTTAAAACTAACGATAGAATATACTATTGCTATCATTCCCATGTGGGAACCAAAATTACCCGCATCACTAAATATTGAAAAATAGCGAATTCCACTTTTTAACAAATGAGTTTGCCAACTTCCTGTCCTAAGCCATTCAGTTTCTGCTGCATCAAACCACCAATATTTCTGCAATAGTAATTTGATGAAAGCTGTGACTGTAAAAATACCTAAAATGATAAGAGCATTTCTCAGTATTTTAGGTTTATCTAATAATAAAGAGGCTACGACATACAGCATAGGCATTGATAGTACCCATCCACGCAATACCATGATAATGTCTGGATTATTATTCCTTGGGTTCAAGAATTGTATAAAAACAAACAAAATCCATACAATATAACTAATTGTTAATATGTTTATGGCATTAGGAAAATATATGCTCTTATTTTTTTTTGCAGCATATAATAAAATCGCCAAAAATAGAGAAACCAACAGAACGTCCAAAATAACACTCAATCCTTCTTTACGACTATATCGCATAATTGCAGTTAAATAGTAATCTACAGCAGCATATAGCAGGAAGATTAAGCGTGGACTCTGAATTCCATATACAAATATAATAGAGGCAAAGGGCAAAGCAACAATTATTGCTGCGATTAGTAACTTCTGAAGAATGATTGCATAGGCCAACGCTGCCAAACCCAAAGCAAAAAATATGTATATAATTGCTTTGGGAGGAAGTTCTTGTTGTTGGAGACTATATGCCATACTCTTCTATTATTTAACAGCTGCCTTTTTAGAGGTCAATCCTAATTGTGCTAAACGACTAACAAATGAATGAAGTGGAGTTCTAGGAGGTAATTCTCCTGTAAATGATTCTACTACTTCACGGTCTGCATTATTTAAATAGAGGAAGAATGGCACATTTTCCATAGCTTCTTTTATAGGTTGCAGAGCAGCGTTATCACTATTTCTCCATAAACGACATGCATTGGCAACTAATAAATTAACATCTGCTTGTCGTAAAGTATCTAAAGGAATACTTGCATTATTGATGGCTGGATATTCCACCAATATAATATCAGGTTCTTGTTCTGCTTCATTTCTTCTCCAAAAACTTGAAAGTTGCTGGGCATTAACATATTCCTTTGCTTCTACATCAAAATCCACACCATGTGTCACTATACGGGTTTTTATCCCTTCTGTCTCCCAATAATCTACGAAATATTTTGTAAGATAACTTTTTCCCTCACCAGATTCCATGCTGAGGAGATTGATAATGGTAGGACGTTCTTTTTGTAGATAATTATTCAACTGACGACAACTATATGCTGCTGCAAGGCGATTACATGTTTTGAGGAATCCACGGAACTTTAAATTACTAGTACCATTGAATGCTGCAATAACAGGTAATCCACTAAGGCGTTTACTGCGGAGCGGATCACGCAAAGTGCGATCAAGTAATTCTATCAATAAGAAATAGGTAACAATGAATACAATACTTCCGATAAATGCGATGAGAACATACATTATACGCTTGCGGCCATTATCTGTTAATGGATAATCAGGAGGCGATACTGTTTGCAGATTACTAGTTCCCATCTCAATATTTTTTAAACGCAGGTTTGCATCTGCAAGTCCTTTTAATTGAGTGCGGTAATTATCTTCTGCAATATTGATTGCGCGTTGTTTACGATTTACTTGGGTACCAATAGGAGACATATGACTATATTGATCAAATATATTCTTTTGGCGATTCAATAAAACTTGCAGTTGGGCTTTAGCCTTAGCTTCATCAATACAAGCTATTAACCATGCATCAACCATATCATCTATACCAACACCCTCTTTAGAAAAATTATATTCATTTAGATTGTCAGATAAGTGACTAATATTTTCTTCGGCTTTTCGTAGTTTTATTTTATCCTCATAAAGTTTTGGATTATTTTCTTGTGATTGATCAGAAGTGAAAATTTCACGTTCCATAATACTTTGGTTTAAAGTACTGACTTTTTCTAATTCTTGCAATAAATTTGTATTGCTACGGATGATTTGAGCACGAATATCCATTTTTTCTTCTAACATCCTACGTCGTGCTATAGCAGATTCGTAAGCTTTCTCTACATCCTCTAAACGGTCTTCTACTTCATAACGTGTTATAGCTAAGGCCTTTGTTTCTTCTGGATAATTAATAACGCGTTCTTGCACATTATAGTTCATTAAATCATCCTCTTCTCGATTCAATGCTTGCTTAGTAATACGTACTTGTTCTTCAAAATACGCGATAACATCATTTGTAGCTTTAAAGCGTAAGATCTCATAAGCTTTGATTAGCTCGTCGATCAAAATACTAACCGTTTGCTGCGTGATACCAGGATCTGCTGAAGTATAAGTAATATTCAAAATATCACTGCTCCCTGCACGTTTTACTTCGATTTTATTGAGTGCATTAGCACTATAAAATGCTACAGGACGGTTGAACATAGAATAGACGAAATTATTTGCTTGTTCTTTTCGATAAGTAGTCAAATTTGCTATTGTTTTTTCCACACTCTTCCGATCCACTAATTGTAAGACTTCTTTGGGAGTCATCTGTAGTAGCTGACGATAATGTTTGGCTTGAATGTAATGATTATCTTTCCATTCTTCCCCATACGTAAATGCATTAGCCAATAGTCTTATTGACACTTTTTCCAGTGTTCCCCGAGATTTAGCTATATTGATTAGATTATCAAACGTACTGTTTATTACAGTGTAATTGACTGTAGTTCCATCAACAGTAGTGGAATTGGTTACTCCTGCATATATACTACTTTCTACAGTATAACTATAAGGCAGGAATTGGGTGAAATAGATAACCAATCCTGTGACAAATAAAGTTCCCCACAACAACCAGTAGCGGATACGATATATGAATTGTGATACGAATTGTGCTATATCCATACGAGCTTTATTGCTATTTAATTACTTTTACATTTGTTAGCATTTCCAATAAAATAATGGAATTGTGCAAAGTCACACGACTCTGTTCATAATTGGTCACTGCCCCCGAACGACGTGCACGTTCTAATGAGAGTGTGATGATGTCTATTTTCCCTTGTATGAAATTATTCTCAGAAATTTTCATTTGAGCATTATATAATGCCGCAGTTTCAGCTTTCGCTTTAATGGTGGCTAACTGTTCTGTAACTGCATTGTATGCTTCTAATACTCGTAAACGGCGTTCTTCCATAACTTCATCTTGCGTATATTGTAATTGCTCAATGCGATATCTGTAGTCTTTTAACTTAAGTGGACGATTAAACAAATCGCCTAAACCAATACTGAGGCTGGCACCTATATTAAAAGTATGTCGAGTACTCACAGACGTTGATTGATACCAGTCTACATAGGTATCACTATTCTCATTTAAAGTATTAAAACGTCCAAAGGAGTAATTTCCATTCAATCGGAGATAGTTCCACCAATTACGTTTCTCGATGCGATATGCATTTTTTGTTTGCTCAACTTGAGATTGTGCCCTTTTCACTGTGGCATTTTCTGATACTGCATCTAAAAAAATAGATAAAGGTGGTAATTCTAATTTTTCAATATCAAAAGATGCATTTTTTCCCATTTGGGCAATGGGGACTTTTTCCCACTGCGCATCTTCCATTTTTAAGCGTTCCAGTGCTTTAATACGCTCTTCTCGTGTCATTGTTTGTTCCTGTGCAATGGCAATTGCTGGCGAAGCGAATAATCCGAGGATAGCTGCGCTATAGGTCATATATATGATATATTTTCTTATCATCTTTGATATAAGTGTTAAATAATAACTTATTATAGTTCTGATTGTTTATTTAAACATTTTCCTTTTGCACAAATGCAGTCAATGTTTTAAAAATGATTTTCATATCCAACCAAAACGAAAAATCTCTTGCATATTTTATATCTAATTGTTTTCTTTCTTCTGCAGACATTTTACCTGCACCACCACGCTTTTCCACTTGCCACAATCCAGTAAGACCTGACGGAGCCATGAAACGGTCTATATAGGCATCGCTGGTCAACAACTCTGCTTCATAGAGTGGGAGGGGCCGATTTCCTACAATACTCATATCGCCTTTCAGAATATTGAATAACTGTGGTAGCTCGTCAATACTATATTTGCGTATGATACGCCCTACACGCGTTACACGTGGATCATTTTCCAGTTTGATGAATGTATTGTTCAGAGCCTTTTCTTTCTTTTTCGCGAAATCCTCTTCGGAAATCACAAAATCATCCGAAATCAACAAACTTTCTTCTTCATCCGGCGTTCCAGAAAGATCATCAAAACGAATCTCAGGACCTTCATCAGAACTTTCAACTTCTTCTATCTGATATTGATTAAGGGCATTTAATTCTTTCAATCGTTTATCTGCATTAGTGTACATGGAACGAAACTTCAGAAAGTTGAAAATCTGATAGTTAGAACCAACGCGTTGCGATTTATAAATAACTTTTCCTTTGCTTTCTATACGAATGGCAATGGCAGCTCCAATCAATACGGGAGAAAGAATGATAACAGCAGTACCTGCAAAAAAAACATCAAACGTGCGCTTCCATAGAGGAAGATGGAAAGTGTTTAGTACTTTGCGGTGGGTTTCGCTAAATTCTTTCAACTTATTTTCTTTGCGTGCTCTGAGGTATGTATTCATACGTTGAACACTATCCTCTTCGGCATGCGGTGGAAGTGTATTGTTTACTCCTGCCTGCAGATAAGCTTTCCGGTTCTCGGATTTCAGCTCTTCCGTTATGAGAGTGATGTAAACCCGGGGATAACGCTTACGTAAATAAGATATCTCAATACAATCTGCCTCACGTGTATCTGTTTGTTCGTAAAGAATGGATATGTTATACCTATCTCGAATTCCATCGATTACTTTAGCCGCTTTTTGGGGGGAAGAGACGGCAACGAACATACCCCCTGTAACTTTGCTCAGATGATCGATAATAATCCGATTACTTCCTATATAGATGTAGTATAACATGTCCTTTTATGCGTATTTGTTGTTGATTTAAATAAACTTTTTGAGACGTACTTTCAACTCCATAGGGTTGAAGGGCTTCAAAATGTAGTCTACCGCGCCTTCCTCAAGCAGACGGATACGTTCGGTAGTACTTTCCTCGCTCGAAAGCATCATAACGGGGATATGTTTAAATAGGTCATTGTCCTTGAGGTATTTAAGAAACTCCGAACCATTCATTTTAGGCATACGTATGTCTGATATGATCAAGTCGGGTTCATTACCTTCGTGTAACCACTCAATTGCTTTTAAAGGATCTTCGCAGTACACGAAATCATACTCTTTTCCTAAATACATAGAGAGCACTTTGCCTATAGAGGCCTTATCATCTACTAATAATATCTGTTTCATTATTGCTATTTATATTATTCTGTTACCTACTTTGTATATTATAAGTTTTTTGTTCATAAAAAAAACTGCTTTCTTTATAGGCTTTACAAGCGATGAAGGCAGTTTTATCTTATTACTTTTTCGTTAATACATTTATTTCGTTTGAGAATAAGCAAAAATACGTTTATTTGCGCTAATTGTGTTTGTATAGGGAGAGAAAAATCATTTAATTAACTCTTTTTAAGAGATGTCTTCGGTCAGATGAAACAACTTTCTCTTTAAAATCATCAAATAATGTTTTTCTGCTTTTTAAGCTCTTGATAAGGAGAAAAAAGTATGATTAATAAGTTTTGTAAAGTGAGGTATAAAAAAGTCGGATATTTTCCGACTTTTTTATGAAACTTGCTTTATATCGGTAATTAGGGTCTTATAAAAACGTCATTATTGTGGTTTGATATCCAATCTTGATTTTCAGTTTCTCCACCACTTATAACCCAAGCTTTGAATTCGGGGTAGACATCTGTTATTTTTTTCCGTTCTTTAGGCCATTTCCAGACTTCTGTGCTTGGTATGCAAATGCCCCATGCTAAGCCTTCAGTGCTAATATAATAACCTTTTTGCTGCGAAGCAAGTGTGTTATTATATGCAGAGGCGTCGTTACTCATCCCAAATAATTCTGTAGTTCCTAAATTAGTAGGTGCATAATTGGGTAAATGTATTTCTGTGCGTCTTGTATCTCCCTGAGCTTCTTTACTAATAATGAATACGTCTATATTGTTGATATTCATAGCTTTTACTGCAGCTTCGGCCGTAGGGAATGTCTGTGCAATTTCGAATTCGGCTCCATTTCCAGAATTGTATACACCTCCGGCAATTGGATCTGTACAGTAGAATGTAAAGTCATCATCCGCAATAGAAGGGTTGCAATACTTATGTACATTCGTGCTGAGGATTACAACCGGATTGCTTTGTCCACTTTCAAAAACAGGAGTTCCGCTTTGTACCTTTCCACTTAAAGTTACCCCACTGCTGCTTACATTCAGGAACTGGATTCCTATACCCGTCTTACGACTGGAACCAACGGCACGTATGTTTCCTTGAATAGTTAACTTCTTGTTATCGGTTATGCTCATCTTATTGATGCTGACAATGACGTCGTTCATGTCAAAATCACCATAGGCAGGCCATTGATCCTCAAATGCATAAGTATAAACGATATTAACGCCTATGTCTGGTTTTGAGGGGTCTTCAGGATCTGGATTACCGGAGTTACCTTCATAGATAATACCAGTACAGGTTTCGATTTCTTCTTTGGCTTCATCTTTTTTGGTTATTTTCACGGAAGGCTCTTTTTCATAGCGTCTGTCGCTAATTCCCCAGCTAACTTGTACGCCGGCATTTATTTCATTGTTTACGGCTAATATCAAATTTCCTTTCAAATAAGTCGTCCATTCGTAAGTGATAGTTTCTGCTTGTACCATTGATGGGGTATTTATACCAGCATTTATTTCTAAACTACTTCCACAAGTGAAGGTGGTAGATTTAATGATAGAGCCATTTTTTAGTGTAAGCTTGGCAATATTACCATCATTATAAGACTTTACTTCAGTGGCTGCCCATGCATTACCATTCTGAGCTCCAGTGATGGAGCCGTTGTCTACTACTAATTGGGTGAAATAGAATGCTTTCTTTGCTATGAATGTACAGTTATTGTAGAGCCAACTCGCTGTTATATTACTTGCATCATATTTCTCAACTTCAACTATGTTGTCATTGATGAAGGTTTTTACTCCACCAATGAATTCAGTGGCTTTTAGATACCCGGTTTCGTAATTGGCAATAATACCTTTGAGATCATTGTCGTTGGTACGAATGTTGCCACCAACAATGAAATTCCCATGATTATGTAAAGTACTACTCTTAAAACTTTCAATATTGTTGGTTACATCGAATGTGGCTTCTTTTCCATTATATATAAGACAGCCACTATTAACATCGCTGATCTTATCGGTTTTGAATGTACCAAAGTTGTGTATCACATCATCCGTTTGTAGGCTGAATGTTTTGAACTCAGCTATACCTCCTTTTTGGATTTCGATACTACTACCATTTCCCAGCAATATATTGTCTCCGGTGATTTTGCCATGATTGGCTACAATAATGCGAAGACCTTGCAAAGTTCCCTGCATTTTCCAAGTACCCTTTATGATGACTGTGGCAGTTCCATTATTCCAATTCTCGGAAGTAAGTCCTTTGGCATATTCACCTTCAATAATAAAGGTAGTGTTATTTTTTAATTGTCCACCAGCTTCATAATGGAAAATGTGATCATCTTTTATTCCATCTATCGGAGTTGCCTCGATATTCATGGGAGTAATTTGATCCCAACCAGATGTACCATGACTGGGAAGAGCTTTGGTCTGAACCTCCGTAAAATACAGTTTGCTATTTATTGTTTCACCATCTTTTGGAACGGCATATTCAAAGATTTCTTTTCTTTGTTTCGGGTCTGTCTGCCGGATGAACAGGTGTGTAGTAGCTTTGGGGATACTGATTTCTGCAATATAATTATTTCCATGCTTGGCATATCCTGCGGAAAGTGGAGTTACTCTTTCGTTTGACAATGGATTGGAAGTGAACACTTCTACCAGATAATTATACTGTCCATTAAATTGGTCTTTAACTTCAACGTTTAATTTAACAGTAGTAATCATAGACCAGTCAAAACCTTCAGGGGCTACAAAATCTTCTCCTAAGGGGTTCTCAACAGGGGCTATAGGACGGACCTTATTAGGGTCATATACATCTTTATCCGCGCAAGCTGCTAAAAATAGAGGAGCTGCAAGGGCGATAACTAGGTAATCGTGTTTTCTAATTCTCATAATTATAACTTTAATCGTGTAATATTGGTCGTTTTTTGCGCAACAAAGATAAATAGAATCTTTAACTTTTATGGCTTTTTGTGTTTTTTTGTGGAATTGTTTTTTTGTTTTGTATTGATGAATCCAAAAGAGGGCTTAAGAATGGTACTAATTGAGCGAAAATATATTCTCTTTTTGGGGAGTTCTTTGTGTTTCTACAATATTGATATTCTTCACAACCTTCTAAATTTATTAAATAGAGTTTTCCACTTTTATTTAGTAATAAAGGTAAACCTATTCCGACAATAGTGTATATCATTGGCAAGAAAATATTATCTGAAAAGACTGGAATAGGATGCTTTGATAATAAATAAATGTTGCTATTGGTTAGTAGTATATAAATAAAAGTCACTAACTTAAATGAAAGAAAATGCAATGCTAATATCGGAATAGAATGTTTGCCTATATAAATAATCCATTTATAAACTTTCGTATTCTGCAAGATACTATTACTTCCTAAAACGAAAGTAAAACCTATGCATCCTAATGAATAGTATAAGAACGGATTGGGTAACCTTAAATACGCTAAATCTATGCTGACATACTGTGATATTAAAGATAATATTGTCATTGAAAGCACTACAAAGAAATAACTGTATTTCTTTGTGCATAATTTATGTAAGCTGTTCTCTTGTATCCACTTTCCAAATACTATAAAGGGGAAAATAATGCACGGAATTGTGATTATCCTTATAATATATATATGAGATTCACTTATAAATATCCAGCCACAAAAAGAAACTATTAATAAAAATATGCAAAGAGTCTTCTTATTTTCTGTAAGCTGATAGTCTCTTTTACATAGCATGGCAAAACAAACATATAATAAGTATGAAAAAAATAAAGCACGAAGAAACCACATTGCACCACCCAACTTTTCATTTCCTCCCAAAATAACCTTAATTAATCCTCGAAGATAATCTGAAGCTGTGTAAGCTGCTCCTGCCGGATACATATACAAAACTGTAAATAGATTATGTAAAAGGAGAAAAATTAGTCCATACTTTAAATTAGGTAAATAAAGTCGTTTAAATTTATTTGAAATTTTTGCATATAGGGGAGAACTCACACTAAAAAGTGCTCCTGATACAATGAAAAATAATGGGATATGAAATAAATATATCCAGTCAGTTCCCACAAAGTTCGTATGTCCAAGCACAACCAGAATCATACCAAATCCACGGGCATAATCCCAAAAATCATCTCGTTCCATTAACAATTAACTTTTTATTAATGCCCATCAATTACTTCTATCTCATTAAAATCTAAAATTATTCTTTAAAACCTGTGTTGTTAACAAGAAATAACATTTTTGTTAATAGTCACTTACGTGCATTTATTGTGTTCTTATAATGTTATATAGCACATTGTTACCTAAGGCAAAGGTATCAATATTTTCCGTATTAAAGATATTTTCTACATAGAATATTTCTTCTGAAATTCAGAAATATCAATTAGTTGTCAAGGCTATAATATGTCAAACCTACACCTATTTGACTCATGATGATATTCTTTCCTTGAGTTAACGCTGCTCACTATCGAAGTATGTTCGGAACTTATATCCTAAAAGGAGTTTATCTATGCTGTGGATAATAAAATAAGGAGGGTGTGTCTGTTCATTGGCACACCCTCCGAAAAAAAACTATCTAATGTTCTTATCAGGGTTTCACAAAAATGTCACTAGTGTAGTTGGATGTCCAACCTAAATCTTCAGCTTGTCCACCATTTATTACCCAAGCTTTGAATCCGGGATATACATTTGTAATTATCCTTCGTTCTTTTGGCCATTTCCATACTTCTGTACCAGGAATGCAAATACCCCATACCAGACCTTCAGTACTGACATAGTAACCTTTTTGGGCTATATTTAGCATGCTATTGTATGCAGAAGCATCATTGCCCATTCCAAACAAAGCCGTAGTTCCTAAATTTGTAGGAGCATAGTAAGCCATATGTATTTCTGTACGCCCTACATTCCCTTGGGCTTCTTTACTAATGATGAATACATCCATGTTCTTGATATTCATAGCTTTTGTTGCTGCTTCAGCTGTAGGGAATGTTATTGCGATTTCAAACGCAGCTCCATCTCCTGAATTGTAGCTACTTCCAGCGGTTGGATCCGTGCAATAGAACGTAAAGTCATCATCCGCAATAGAAGGATTACAATACTTATGTGCATTAGTACTGAGGATTACAACTGGATTGCTTTGTCCACTTTCAAAAACCGGAGTTCCGCCTTGTACCTTTCCACTTAAAGTTGCTCCACTGCTACTTACATTCAGGAACTGGATTCCTACACCAGTCTTACGGCTGGAACCAACGGCACGTATGTTTCCTTGAATGGTTAACTTCTTGCTATCGGTAATGGTCATCTTATTGATAGTGACAACAATGTCATTCATGTCGAAGTCACCATAAGCAGGCCATTGATCTTCGAAAGCATAAGTATAAATGGTTTTATCTTCTACGTCCGGTTTTTCGGGATCTTCCGGATCAGGATCACCTTCATTACCAGAATAGTAATAGCCACCACAAGTAGAGAATGTATTCTTAGATCCTCCCCATCCGGTAGTTGAACATCCGCTTGTAAGCCATCTGGCATTATTTATGCCATTGTAAGGAGGATCATAGGTAAATGCGTTTTCAGGCATTTCTATAACCAAGTCCTTTAAATTAGTGTCACCTCCTTGAGATATACGCACTCCTCCAACCTGCAACAAAGAAGGATTGCTTCCTTCTCCCCTGAAATTGCTGGGAGTCCTATTGATATGTAGCAAAGTAGCTTTGATTACTGAACCGTTCTTCAAGATGTATTGTATCGGGCTATCATTACTCATAACTACTGGAACCGGTTTCCACTGGTCAGCATTGCTTTCGGATGTATTCAGATTTTCAGGTCTTTCTCCGGTGATGGAACCATTATCGAGCGTCACATTTCCCCAATTGAATTTTTCTTTCACTATCAGTGCGCAGCTATTGTATAGTATATCAACTGAAGAATTTTCGAAAATTGTGAATTCGCCATAACTATCATTATAGACAGAAACTCCTCCACTCAGGTGATATCCTTTAATAATTCCTTTGTCATGATTGACTATGAAACTACCACTTGATGTGTTATTAGTCTTTATAACACCTGTTTGTTCATCTACTAAAATTGCTCCATGATTACTAAAGCTACTAATAGTAAATTCCAGATTTTGAGATGAAATCTGACCTTTGTTCAGAACTTTGCTGCCATCTACCTTGAACCATTGTCCAACTGTAAGTTCACCTTTATTAATGAAGTTCATTTTAACAAGGTCCATGACTCCGGCAACCTCGATTGTACCGGCATTGTAAATCTCCGGATATGAACCCATATTTGCAGTAATAGTGGCAGCCGTAATCGTACCAAAGTTTTTATAGACCTTACTACATGGTTTGAGCGTACCGTTGTTGATGGACATAGTTACACCGGAGGCGATAGTCACTGATGAAGTTGATGCTCCAAATGTTACGTCTCCATTTGCAATAAAGTCTCCTCCAATGAACCAATCACCATAATTGGCAGCAAAATTACTTGTACATTCAACTGTACCGCCTTTTTCTACAACAAATTTAGAAACAGTTGTAAACGTCTTATTACTTGGAGTTGCAATTTCTATTTTACCTCCGTTTAATACGTAAATGTCAAAGTTAGAATAGATATTAGTTACTTTCCATGTACCTTTTACAAAAATCGTACCTTTACCGCTGGCCATCTGGTAGATTACACTGCTTACTTCTCCAGCTGGGACAACGATTCTTGCTCCATCATTGAACTTATTTTTATCATATTGGCTCACAGGATCGTCCGATTTGTCCGGAGCTGTCGGAATATCAGGGGTTTCTACTGTATAATTGTTGTCTTCCAGCTCTTTAAAACCTGCAGCAATAGCAGCATTAGCGGCCGAAGTGCTACCAGTACCAGCTCTTGTAGTGGTACCTCCTGAATAATACAGTTTGCAATTTAATGTCTCTCCATCTACTGGAACAACGAATTCGTAGACTTCTTTGCGTTGTTTCGGATCGGTTTGGCGGACATAAACTCGTTCTATGGATTTAGGGATGCTAATTTCTACAACATAATTCTTTCCGGCCTTTGCATAGTCTGCAGCAATAGGAGTTGCAGTTGCATCGGTCAGCGGATTAGTAGTGAAAACTTCTGCCAAATAGTTGTACATTCCGTTGAACTCATCTTTGACTTCGATGTTCAACTTGACAGTAGTAATCATTGACCAGTCGAAACCAGTTGGAGCCACAAAGTCCTCTCCCAAAGGATTCTCAACGGGGGGTACAGGGCGTACCTTGTCGGGGTTATACACATCATTGTCCGCGCAAGCCGCTAATAATAAGGGGGCTACGAGGGCAATAATTGCGTAATAGCGTTTCGAAATTTTCATACTTTTTTTATTTAAATATTATATTGGTTCGCTTTTGTGGTTCAAAGATAAATAAATTATTCAAGTTTTAGTTGCAAATTGTGTCTTTTAACAACTCTGGCTGTGTTTTACTTAAAATATGTTTAGCAGAACATTTCAGCCTATGTAACAGCTGATTGCTCATTTTTCCTTTTAACTTTAATAGTTTTATAGTTATCGGAATTTTGGAAAGAAGGGGAAAGTTGACTTTTTTAGCCTTTAAGGTCGTCTGGCTATGGCTTATGCTTTGGTGATTTCTCCCGCAAGGTCGGAGTTCATGCGGTAACGGATTTCTGCCTGGCTGAGACCATGGCCGAGAAGGAACATAAGTTTGGTGACTGCGCATTCGGGGGTGCTGTCGTAGCCACTGATAACGCCTGCCTGGAGAAGTTTCAGACCGGTCTCGTAACGTCCCATTTCAACGATACCACGTTGGCATTGGGTAATATTTACAATAATGATACCGCGCTCGGTAGCATCTTTGAGTTGCTGGATGAACCATTCCTTCTGAGGGGCATTACCGGAACCGAAGGTTTTGAGTACGACTGCCTTCAGACCGGGGACGTGAAGAACTGAGTCGATGATACTTTCCTGAATGCCAGGAAAGAGGGTAAGCATAACTACGTTGGTATCAAACAGATAATGGGGCTTCATGGGGCGTGTCGGATCAGGACGGCGGATGATATGTGCATCGTACTTGATGTGGATGCCTGCATGAGCCAGTGAGGGATAATTGAATGAACGGAATGCGTTAAAGTTTTCGGCATTAATCTTTGTGGTACGGTTACCGCGCATCAATTCATTCTCGAAAAAGATACACACTTCGGGAACGATAGGAGCACCATCGGGATTTTTTGCGGCAGCTATCTCAATAGCGGTTATCAGATTTTCTTTTCCGTCTGTGCGCAAGGTACCGATAGGGAGCTGGGAACCTGTGAGAATGACGGGTTTAGCCAGGTTCTCGAGCATGAAGCTGAGGGCAGAGGCTGTGTAAGACATGGTATCGGTACCATGAAGGATGACAAAACCGTCGAAATAGTCATAATTGTAGTTGATAATCTTTACGATTTTTGCCCAAAGCGAAGGCTCCATATCCGAAGAGTCAATGGGCGGATCGAACTGATAGGAAGAGATGCGATAATTGAAACGTTTCAGTTCGGGAACATGTTTGAGAAGATGATCGAAGTTGAAATTTTCAAGCGCACCTGTCTCCGGGTTTTCTATCATACCGATGGTTCCGCCAGTATATATCAGTAACACAGATGGGTAGTCGATCTTCATAAACATAATCGGGTTTTGATTATTCTGAGTGCAAAGATAAGAAAAAAACAGTGATTAGCGGTAAGTGATTAGTGATAAGTACTATTTTGCCATTATTATGTCATTTACTTATCACTAATCACTCCTCCCTAATCACTTCTTCAGCCCTTCTTTCAACTGTGTGATCGCCTTTTCCGCATCTCCTTCAGCTTCATTCAGCAGGGTGACGAATCGGCTACCGATGATAGCACCGGAAGAGTTGGCACAAGCGGCGTCAAATGTCTGTTTGTTACTGATGCCGAAGCCAACCATGCGGGGATTGCGCAGGTGCATATCCTGTATCTTTTTGAAATAAGCTTGCTTCTGGCTATCGAAATCTTTCTGGGCACCGGTAGTAGCAGCGCTGGATACCATATAGATGAAGCCGTCGGTATGTTCGTCGATTTCACGGACACGAGCCTCGCTGGTTTCGGGGGTGATGAGCATAATGACACGGATATCGTAACGGTCGGCAATAGGTTTATACGTTTCTTCGTAATCTTTGAAGGGAAGATCGGGAATAATAACGCCGTCGATGCCACATTCTACGCATTTCTGACAGAAAGCCTCGAACCCGAATTTCATGATAGGGTTGAGATAGCCCATCAGAATGAGGGGGATACGGACATCGCTACGGATATCGCGGAGCTGTTCAAACAAAATACGCAGCGACATACCGTTGCGAAGAGCACGCGTGGCAGCTTCCTGGATAACGATGCCATCAGCCATCGGGTCACTGAAGGGAATACCGATTTCAATCGAATGGACCCCATTGCGTTCGAGGGTGCGGATGACGTCGGCAGTACCTTCCAGAGTTGGGCAACCGGCACAGAAGTAGATGGACAGCAAGTTTTTAGGGCTGTCCTGAAAAAGTTGATTTATACGATTCATGATGTTATTCTAAATTTAATTCGTTCTTAATTCTTTGAGAAAACGCTCTATCCGTTCCACATCCTTGATGCCCGGAGATGTCTCGAAGCGACTGTTGATATCGATACCGGCAAGGCGGGGATGGTGGAATTCTTTCAGAGCTTTGACACTGTAAGAATTGATGCCACCACTAAGCAGGAAGGGGGTACTGCCAGTGTAACGTTGCAGAATGCTCCAGTCGAACTGCTGTCCGGAACCACCATAGTGGACGGTACGCGTATCGAACAGATAGTAGTCGCAGAAACCTTCATAATTGAAAATGGCAAGAAGATCCTTGGGCAAAGCGATGGAAAACGCTTTGATGATCCGGATACCCTGTGAATGAAGGGTGCGGCAATATTCGGGTGATTCGTCACCGTGTAGCTGGACGTAGTTCAGGCCGAAACGGTCGACATACATAAGGATGTTTTCTTTGGTTTCGTTAACAAAAACACCGACACGTTTGGCAAGCGTAGGCAGGTACCTGGGTATCTGGTACAGGTATCTGGGGGATTTGGGGTAGAAGATAAAACCGATCATATCTACACCTAATACTTCTACATCGCGGATATTGTCTGCATCGGTCATTCCGCATACTTTGATCATTGTATTCATGGGCTTATGTACCTTAAAAATCACGAATATATGAAATTATGTGTGAATTTCCAAATTCATATACCGTGAATGAGTTCTTCCAATGTGCTCCCGGGATCGTCTGTACGCATGAATGTCTCTCCCATAAGGAAACCACGGAAGCCTGTCGAGCGTAGTTCACGGATGGTTTCAGGGTGCGAAATACCACTTTCGGAAACGAGCAGCGGAGGCGTCTGAAAATCAATTTCAGCAACAGCATTTTTTAACTCTTCTGCAATGCGGAAAGAGTTTTCTATGTTGGTGACGAAGCTGCCCAGATTACGGTTGTTGACGCCGACCATATCCGTCTCCTTATATATATAGGAGAGTTCGGAGGTACTGTGTACTTCGAGCAGAACTTCAAGCCCAAGTTCGTGTGCCTGCATGGTGAGTGTGTGGCACTCATCAGGTGTGAGGCAGGCGGCAATGAGCAGCACTGCATCGGCACCTACAATGCGGGCTTGCAGAAGCTGATACTTGTCGATGATGAAGTCCTTACGCAGGATCGGGATGTTGACCAGAGGGCGTGCTGTACGGATGTCACGCAGAGTTCCGCCGAAGAACTTTTCATCCGTGAGGATGGAGAGGGCGGAAGCTCCGGCAGTTTCATAAGCAGGAGGAATGAGATCGGCCTGTGCGCTTTCCTTGATCCAGCCCTTGGAAGGGGAACGGCGTTTGAACTCGGCAATGATGCCGGATGAAGAGTTTGCGAGTGCACGCTTCATACTGCGGACGGGCGTTGTGCCGGAAGCTCCGGTTCCGACAGCTTCCTGCATCATGGCAGCAGCTTGCTCTTGCAATTGACTGAGGGAGACTGCTTGTTTTTGCTGCTCTATCTCAATCCGCTTGTGGGCGATGATTTCGGATAAAATATCTTTCATAAATTGGAATTTATGGATTCTTACTGATTGATTTCTATAAACTTCTTCAACGTCTCCAGCGCCCGTCCACTCTCCAGCGATTGGCGAGCGATGGCAATGCATTCTTCGATTTCCTTTTCAGGTTCCATCACCTGGATAGCGAAGGCGGCGTTGACAATGACACATTGCGTTTGGGCACGTGTGGCACGGTTATTAAGGATGTTATCAAAGATGCGGGCGGCATCCTCCTTACAGGCTCCGCCGAAGAGCTCTTCGGGTTGCGCGGCATTGAAACCCAGCGCTTGCGGACGGTAAATCCGTTCGTAATTGCGCGTCATAACTTTGAATTCGTCCGTGAGGGAGATTTCGTCGTAGCTATCGAGACTGTTGACTACTGCAAAATCGATACCGAGTTTGTAAAAAACATTTGTATAGAGTCGCATCTGCGCAAGATCGGCCACACCGAGCAACTGGTAAGTAGGCTTGCAGGGATTGACAAGCGGGCCAAGAAGGTTGAACAGTGTACGTACTCCCAATGCCTTGCGCACAGGGCCGACGAACTTCATTGCCGGATTGAAAAGTTGGGCGTGCAGGTAGGCGATGTTACACTCGTCCATGCTGCGTTTCAACTTGTCGGGATCATTGGTGAAGCGGATGCCGTGTTGCTCCATGACATTGCTTGCCCCACTGACGGAAGTGGCACCATAATTGCCGTGTTTGGCAACTTTGTAACCGGCTCCGGCCACCACAAAACAGGCACAAGTGGAAATGTTGAACGTGTTCTTTCCATCACCTCCCGTACCTACGATATCGATAGGCCGATAAGGCGCGAAGTCGATAGGGATACGAGTCTCCATAAGGGCTTCGCGAAAGCCGATTAGTTCATCTACTGTGATGCTACGCATCTGAAATACAGTGAGTAATGCGGAAATCTGTGCTTCGGGATAAGCTTCCCGGGTGATGTTCAGGAGAATTTGCTTGGTTTCTGCCGAAGTAAGCTCTTCGTGGTTGAAGAGACGGGTTAATATATCTTTCATTTTCTTATTTACGATTAGACGATTTACAATTTACGATTGAAAATTCTGTTGTGTTCGGAATGCCTCACTTTAGTGTTTGAAATGCCACATGTTAACGGTCATGAGGTGTGGCATTCCGACCTGTGAAGTGTGGCATTTAGCCTCATGAGATGTGGCATTTCAGACGCCTTTCAGCCAGTTGCCTACAATCTGTTTTCCATCGGGAGTCAATACCGATTCCGGGTGAAATTGGATGCCGTGAACATCGTATTCCCGATGTTTCAGTGCCATGATTTGACCTTCGGAGCTGATGGCGGTGATAACCAATTCTTCGGGAAATCCGTCCGTATCCACTACCCAGGAGTGATAACGGCCAACTGGTATTTCAGTAGGAAGACCGGAGAAAATGTAATCAGTGATGAGTGATGAGTGATGAGTGTTTAGCGATGAGCTACTAATCACTAATCCCTCATCCCTAATCACTATATTCGTTTGTATGCCGTGAAAGACTTCACTCAGATTGGTGAGCTTCCCGCCGAATGCTTGTCCGATGGCCTGTTCACCCAGACAGACGCCAAGTATGGGTTTCCGTCCTGCGTAAGTGCGGATGACCTCTAATAGTAAGCCTGCCTCCTCGGGAATGCCGGGGCCGGGTGAAAGGATGATCTTATCATATTTCTCCAATTCCTCAAGCTCAAATTTATCATTGCGTAGCACATCTACTTCTGCACCGAGTTCTTTTACCAGATGGGCAAGGTTGTAGGTGAAAGAGTCGTAGTTATCTATGATTACTGTTTTCATAATTTCATTTACAATTTACAATTTACAAAGTACAATTTTTAAAGTACAATTTACAAAGTACAATTTGGCTGCGTTATGTACGCCGCATGGCAAATTGTACTTTGTACTTTGTACATTGTACATGAATTTACATTTTCTCCGCCATTACGATTGCCTTTTTCAGTGCTCCCAGTTTGTTGTTCACCTCTTGCAACTCGTATTCTTCATTGCTCTTGGCTACGATGCCGCCGCCTGCTTGAAACCAAAGTACACCGTTGCGACTGACGAAAGTACGGATGGTAATGGCCTGGTTCAGTGAGCCGTTCAGTCCGATGAAGCCGATGCAACCGCCGTAAGCGCCGCGATTGTGCGGTTCCAGTTCGCTGATGAGTTGCATGGCGCGTACCTTGGGTGCACCGCTTAGAGTGCCTGCCGGGAAGGTGTCGATGAATGCTTTGATGGGGCGGGCATCTTCGTTCAGCGTACCGCTGACGCGGCTTACCAGGTGGATAACATGACTGTAATACTGCATTTCCTTGTAGAAATCCACTTTTACATCGTGGCAGTTGCGGGAAAGATCGTTACGGGCGAGATCGACCAGCATGACATGCTCTGCATTCTCTTTGGGATCATCATGCAGGTATTGGGCGTTCAGCGCATCCTGTTCGGGATCTCCGGTGCGCTTGGTAGTACCGGCGATGGGGTCGATGTAGGCGTGGCGGCCTTCGATGCGGCAGTGCGTCTCGGGTGATGAACCGAAGATGCGGAAACCTCCGAAATCGAAATAGAACAGATAAGGAGAGGGGTTGATGCTGCGCAAGGCACGATAAAGTTTGAAGTCATCGCCTACGAAACGTTGTTCGAAACGGCGGGAGAGAACAATCTGGAAAACATCCCCACGCAGGCAGTGGGCAATTCCCTGACGGATATTTGCTTTATGCTGTTCGTCGGTCAGTGGGGAAGTGGTTTCACCAACGGCACGGAAATCGTAGGCGGTGTAATTGCGGTTATTGATGGCTTTCTGCACCGTATCCAGTTCACTTTCTTCACCGGGGGCAAGCATTTCAAGAAGTACCATTTCGTTCTTAAAGTCGTTGAAGACAATGAGGTATTGATACAAGATGTAGAGCATATCCGGTGCGTCGTTGGTGGCTTCGCGGCTATCTTTTACGGGAATATTTTCAAAATAGCGTACGGCATTGAAAGAGGTGTAGCCATAAAGACCGCAGTAATTGGCATATTCGCCTTCCACATGGAAGCGGCCGAGGAAATCCTCTAAAGCTTTTTCTACAGGATATTCCGGTGTGATGGGACGTTCTTCGCGAGTGCCGTCGGGCAGGCGGAAGATGGCTGTTCCATGGTCGATGCTGACGCTTGCCAATGGACAGAGTCCGATGAATGAACGGTTATTTTCACTGCCGTGATAGTCGGAGCTTTCCATGAGTGCACTTTGGGGAAAGACGTCGCGGACTTTAAGATAGGTACTTACAGGAGTGTGCAAGTCGCCGAGAATAGTACGGCTATGTGTTTGATAATTATATGTATTCATTTTCTTTAGTGATTAGTTTTTAATGATTAGTGATTAGTGGCACCGATGATCTTAGTGTTAATCACTAATCACTCAACACTAAACGTTAAATAAGTTTCTATATCCTTGTCTCCACGTCCCGAAACGGTCAGTACAACAACATCATCGGGTTTGAAGTTCAGCTTTTCGAGGGCACCGAGGGCGTGGGCACTTTCCAGGGCGGGGATGATACCTTCCAGTTTCGTCAGTTCGTAGGCGGCGCGGATGGCTTCATCATCATTAACAGCAAGTACGATGGCACGTTTTTGTGCAGCCAGATTGGCATGCATGGGGCCGATACCTGGGTAATCCAGTCCGGCAGAGATAGAGTAGGGCTCTTCGATCTGGCCGTCTTCGTTCTGAATGACGTAAGTGCGTGCACCGTGAATGATTCCCATCTGTCCGAGGGCGATGGTAGCGGCAGTCATACCTGTATCTATTCCTTTACCACCGGCTTCGGCGAGGACGATCTGCACGCGGCTATCGTCGATGTAATGGTAAATGGTTCCGGCGGCATTGCTACCACCACCTACACAAGCGATAAGATAGTCGGGGCAGTCACGGCCTTCTTTCTCAATGAGTTGCTTTTTGATTTCCTCGCTGATGACGGATTGCAGGCGCGCCACCATGTCGGGATAAGGATGAGGACCGACTGTGGAACCGATGATGTAGTACGTATCGGCAGGATGACAACACCAGTCGCGGATTGCCTCGTTGGTAGCATCTTTCAGCGTCATATTTCCGGAAGTGACGGGAATGACGGTTGCACCCAGCATCTTCATTTTTTCTACATTGACATGCTGGCGTTCTACATCCGTTTTTCCCATGTAGACGATGCATTCCATGTTCATCAGGGCACATACGGTGGCAGTAGCTACGCCGTGTTGTCCGGCACCGGTTTCGGCGATGATGCGATGCTTGCCCATGCGGCGTGCCAGAAGAATCTGTCCGATAGTGTTGTTAATCTTGTGAGCTCCTGTATGGTTCAGGTCTTCACGTTTGAGGTAGAGCTTGCAACCATACTTTTCGGAAAGCCGGCGGGCATAGTAGAGTGGGGAAGGACGTCCTACGTAGTCACGCAGCAGTTGGTCGAACTCTTGCTTGAAATCTTCGCTTTGCAGTACTTTGAGATAAGTGTTCTGCAACTCTTCCACACACTTGTGGAGTATTTCGGGAACATATGCTCCACCGAATTCTCCGTAATAACCATCTTGATTTACTAAAAAACTCATAATCCTATTTTTTATTTAATTGTTTACGATTTACTGTTTATCTCAAAACCGGATAAAAGAAAAGAGCCCTGTCGCAGGTTGCGACAGGGCTCTTTCTTAATCTATATTATGTTCACATATATACATACGAGCACTGCTCCCTTACGACTGTCGGAGTTGTAACGGGCGCCACCACCAATATGTATTTATGAGCATTGTTTTCATTGTCTTTTTGTTTTAGCTGGGGGCAAATGTAAGCACTTTGTTTTAATTACCAAAGAATTTCTTGCTTTTTTTCTTTCAAAGAACATTTTTCTTATAAAGTTGTTCTATAGGGGTATTCAGAACAACTATTATTCACAATAAAAAAGAAAGGATGAACTATGAAGCGAAAACATTTAGTTGCCATTGGCGTATCGATTGCTATTCTCTTGTTACTTTATTGGCTATTGGTGGCCGAAGATATGAATGCTTGGCTGAACGTTAATTGATTTTTCGTGACTTTCTTGCGGAGTTGTGCGGATAAAAATGTATCTTCGCAAAAAATCATAAGCTCATGAAAGGAATAAGTAACTCATTTTTGCGTACGATATGTGCGCTGATAATCGGTTTGGTATTGGTGATGTTTCCCAATGAGGCCGGAGACTATTTTGTAATAACGATCGGTGTTGTGTTTCTGATACCGGCATTATTAAGTATCATCGGGTATTTTGCCATGAGTGCCGAAGAGAGACGTCGCCTTCCTATCGAAGGAATCGGTAGTTTGCTGTTTGGTTTGTGGCTGATCATTATGCCCGGTTTCTTTGCGGATTTGCTGACGTTTGTATTGGGATTCATCCTTGTACTGGGTGGTGTGCAACAGATTGCATCTCTTTCTGCAGCCCGTCGCTGGATGCCGGTTCGTGTGGGATTTTATATCATTCCGGTGCTCATTCTGATTGCAGGGCTGGTTGCCTTGTTCAATCCGACGGGGGTACGTTCCACGGCATTTATCATTATCGGTATCACCAGCATAGTATATGCAGTTTCCGAATTGATAAATTGGTTTACATTTACTCGCAAACGGCCGAAGGCACTGGGTACGCCGGGAGCTTCTTCAAAGGCTGTAGACAATATTGAGGATGCGGAAATTATAGAAGATAAATGAAAATTTAGTTGACAAGGGAACAAGGGGCTACGCAGTGTTAGGCTACGCGGTGAAATGATATTTATCGGGCTGAATTTTAAGCCTGAAAGGCTTGCATTATATAGCGTAGGGTATCGCCCTACGTAATGTGCATCCCTTTTTCTGAGCCCTGAAAGGGCGATATAAAGATTGATGCCTAATTGCGCCCTTTCAGGGCTTAAATAGAGATATACATAATCACGTAGGGCGTTGCCCTACGCTATGTAATATCAGGCTTTCAGCCTGTCTTAATCTCAGTTATTCCCACCGTTAAATTATCATTTATTTTAGCCATTGTTTTATCAATTCCATCACCTCTTTCTTTTCTTTTTCGGGCAATGTACTGATACGTGCCAGATGGCTGCCATTCGGTTGGATAAATACATGAATATTCTTCTTGTTTTTCAGCCAGGTGACGCCTGCGGCTGTCCATGGGTCGTTCTGACCGTAAATGAAGATCATCTTCGGGTCTTGTTTCTTTAGAAACTTGGTTATTTTCTTACTTAAAGTTTTGTCGAAAGGCATATCTTTCAACTCTTCGGGAAGCATCAGACGGTGCAGGTAGCCTTCACTGGACTGGATGAAGAGATACTGCTTGAACGGTTGGACGTCATAACCATAGTATCCCAATTCACGGGCAGCTTGTACGAAGAAAGAAGCATTGGGACTGTCGGCGGTGAAATATCCCGGTTCACTGATGGCAAGCAGATGAGAGAAAACTTCATCATCAGAGGCTGTAGTAGCGGGTATGGAGCTGATAGGAGTACCCCACTGCCACAAAGCGAAAGAATATTCCAATACCGAGTAATCGTAAATTTCTTCAATCGGTGCACGGAATGAATAATTCTTTTCAGTGCAATACTTTTCAAAACGGGGAAGTAAAGTTGCTTTCCGTTTCAATGCTTCCAATTGGAAATCTTCAATTATCTTGCGGTTTTCCGGTGTTGAAACTTTATGCAGGAAAGGCTCATGACGTCCATCTTCTACTCCATAACAAAGCGGAGCTACGTAAGGGACGGAAATATCTACATCATCCGGATAGAAAGTGCGGTAAAGCAGGGTAGTCTGTCCTCCTTTGCTGATGCCGGTGGCGATCCATTTGCCCGGATAGATGTTTTTGAATGCGGTGGTGATGGCATGTAAGTCGTCTGCAGAGTTCTCGGCCGTCAGGTTTTGCCAGTCTTTGGGCTCGGGGGTAGATTCAAGGAAGTAGCGATATTCTACGAATATCATGTTGGCATTGAGAAGTTTTGAAAGCTCTTCACGGTATTGGGAACGGAGGGCGTAAGCGGCGCCATAGCCTTCGGTAACGATCACTGTGGGGCGATCGAAGCCGACATGAGAAACGATAACGCGTTGGCGAAAGCTGCCTTTCTCCGGATGGCGGTGATCCAGTGGTTGGGTAAAATAGGTCACGTATTTCTCTGAAAACTCAGAAGTTTCCAGTGGGCGGATTTCTTTAATGGCGGAAATCGCGTTGATTTTTTGCTCCAGAACGGTCTGTGCGAAAGGAGAGGCCGATGCTGACAGCAAAACAAAGAGTAGGAGTGCTGCATAGCGAATGTGCATGTTCTTCATAATGAATCGTTTTTAATTTATCATCTGGTTTTGTAAATATTGACAAAGGTACGAAAAAGTGATATGCTGGAAAATAAATTACGATGATATTTTAGTTTTCAAAAAAAGAGAGAGAACTACCTCCCGGCACCTCTCCCCCTGCAAACTTAAAACAACCAACAAAAGAAATAGAATAATTTCAAATAGTGATTAGTGTTTAGTGATGAGTGATTAGTGGCTGCGCTGTATGCGGCATTTTGCTAATCACTAATCACTAAACGTTAATCACTTCTCTTCACTTATCTTATAAACAAGAGTTCCCTGTATTTTGGCAGTGTCCACATCTGGTTGTCGACAATCAGTTCCAGCTTGTCGATATGATAACGGATCTCCTCCATTGCCGGCACGATGGTGTCGTGGTAGGCAATGGCTTTCTCACGTTCACTTTCGATCTTGTTGGCCACTTTGCGGGCTTCGATCATGGCATCTACATGCTCTTTGATGAAGGCGGTGCGGTCGGCAATCTCTTCGATGAGTTCCAGGTTCTTGGCAGACAGTTTTGCAGCTTTGTCGCCTGGGAACAGGTCCTTCATCTTGTAAACGTTATCAATGAGATCCGTTTGATACTGCGTGGCTACCGGGATGATGTGGTTCATGGCCAAATCACCTAATACACGAGCTTCAATTTGGATTTTCTTAGTGTAAGTTTCCCATTTCACTTCGTTGCGGGCTTCCAGTTCTTTCTGAGTCAGTACACCGGTATTTTCGAACATGCGGATACTTTCCGGCTTCAGATAGCTGTCGAAGATGAGAGGCACACTGGTTTCGCAATCCAGGCCGCGTTTCTTGGCCTCTTCTTTCCATTCGTCACTGTAGCCGTTGCCATCGAAATGGATGGGCTTACAAATCTTGATGTATTTGCGAATAACCTCAAGGATAGCCGAAATCTTGGGTTCGCCTCTCTCGATGAGTTCGTCCACATCTTTTTTGAATTCTACCAGTTGCTCGGCTACGGCGGCGTTCAGGGCAATCATGGCACAGGCACAGTTTGCTTCCGAACCTACGGCGCGGAACTCAAAACGGTTTCCGGTGAAGGCGAACGGACTGGTGCGGTTACGGTCGGTATTGTCAATCAACAATTCCGGAATCTGTGGAATATCCAGTTTCATGCCTTGCTTGCCGCTAAGGCTTACGAGATCATCCTTTGTACTCTCTTCAATGTGTTCCAATACCTGCGACAACTGTTTGCCCAGGAAGCTGGAAATGATTGCGGGAGGTGCTTCGTTGGCACCCAGGCGGTGTGCGTTCGTGGCACTGGAAATAGCGGCTTTCAACAATCCATTGTGCTTGTAGACTGCCATCAGGGTGTTCACTACGAAAGTGATGAAGCGCAGGTTTTCTTCGGGTAATTTACCCGGTCCCATCAGCCCGATACCTGTATCCGTACCCAACGACCAGTTGTTGTGCTTACCGCTACCGTTGACGCCTTTGAAAGGCTTTTCGTGCAGCAGTACGCGGAAGCCGTGGTTACGGGCTACTTTACGCATCAGTGCCATGACGAGCATGTTATGGTCTACAGCCAGGTTACATTCTTCGAAGATGGGAGCCAGCTCGAACTGGTTGGGGGCTACCTCATTGTGACGTGTTTTAACGGGGATACCGAGCTTCAATGCTTCGATTTCCAATTCCTTCATGAAAGCTGCCACGCGGGTAGGGATGGCACCGAAATAATGGTCTTCCAACTGTTGGTTCTTGGCACTGTCGTGTCCCATCAGCGTGCGGCCTGTCATCAGCAAGTCGGGACGGGCGGCATACAGACCTTCGTCGATCAGGAAATATTCCTGTTCCCAACCCAGATAGGCAACTACCTTCTTCACTTCCGGATTGAAGTAACGGCATACGTCTACGGCAGCTTTGTCTACGGCACGCAGGGCTTTCAGCAACGGTGCTTTGTAGTCCAGTGACTCACCGGTGTATGCAATGAAAATGGTCGGTATACAGAGCGTATCATCGACGATGAAAGCCGGAGAAGAGGGGTCCCATGCACTGTAACCGCGTGCCTCGAACGTATTGCGGATGCCACCGTTAGGGAAGCTGGATGCATCCGGTTCCTGCTGAACGAGAAGTTTGCCTGTGAATTCTTCCATCACACCGCCTTTGCCATCGTGCTCGATGAAAGCGTCATGCTTCTCGGCTGTACCCTCAGTCAATGGGTGGAACCAGTGGGTATAGTGGGTAACACCCATTTCGAGTGCCCATTTCTTCATACCGGCTGCCACTTCATCAGCAATGCTGCGATCCAGCGGAGCACCATTGTCGATCACGTCAATCAGTTTGGCATATACCTTGCTCGGCAGATACCTGAACATCTTTTCCTTGTTGAACACATACTTGGCATAATATTCCGACGGACGTTCCGCAGGGGCTGCCACTGCAACGGGTTTCTTTTTAAACGCCGTTTCTACTACTCTGAATCTCAATTTAGACATAATACTTTATAATTGTTGGTTCGTAAATTAGTGATTAGGGTTTGGTGATTAGTGATTAGTGGCTGCGCTGTATGCGGCATTTTGCTTATCACTAATCACTAACCGTTGATCGTTATCTAGTTGTATGCTGATTCACCATGTTCGTAGATATCCAGTCCTTCTTCTTCTACACGTCTGCTGACACGGATACCTATCCATGAATCTACTACCTTATAAAGGATGAAAGTGATTACTGCACTGAACACGATGGATACGAGAGTTGCGAAAATCTGTATCCACAACTGATGCCAGTCTCCGTAAAGTGCACCTTGCTGCCCACCTTCTCCGGTGATGTATTGGGTAGCGAAGACACCGGTCAGGATGGAACCTACAATACCACCGATGCCGTGCACGCCGAATGCATCCAGAGCATCATCATATTTGAATTTCGGTTTCACCACTGCAACCATGAAGAAGCAGACGATAGGCGTAATCAATCCGATAAAGAACGCACCCAGTAAATCTACCGTACCGGCTGCGGGAGTTATAGCTACCAATCCGGCAACGGCACCCGTACAAGCACCTACTGTGGTTGGCTTTTTATTGCAAATCCAGTCGATTGCCATCCAGGTTACGGCTGCCACGGCGGTTGCGATATGCGTTACCATGAATGCGTTGGCTGCAAGGCCGTCTGCTGCAAGTCCACTACCAGCGTTGAAGCCGAACCAGCCCAGCCACAGGAAAGAAGTACCCAGAAATACGAATGTGATGTTGTGCGGAGTGATCGGGTGACCTATTCTGTAATCTTCTCGCTGTCCCAACATGATGGCCATCACAAGTGCGGAGATTCCGGCATTGACATGTACTACTGTTCCGCCAGCGAAGTCAATGGCTCCCATTTCCTGAAGGAAACCACCGCCCCATACCCAGTGTGCCATCGGGAAGTAGGCCAGGATAACCCAAAGGATGATGAATACCATATAGCCGGAGAACTTAATTCTTTCGGCGAATGCACCTAAGATAAGGGCGGGAGTGATAATGGCAAACATGCACTGGAACATGACGAAGGTTAGTTCGGGGATGTTGCCCGAAGTCAGTGTGTCGATGGTGATACCGTGCAGGAATGCTTTGTCGAAACCGCCAATCACAGCTCCCAGCGGACTACCCGATTCCATAAAATCTGTGCCGAATGCCCAACTGTAACCGAAAGCGACCCATAGGATGCTGACGACACCTACAATGAACAAGGTCTGCATGATGATACTCAATATGTTTTTCTGACGGACCAGACCACCGTAGAAAAGGGCGATACCGGGGATGCTCATTAGTAATACCAGAATGGTGGCTGTAATGATCCATGCTGTGTTACCACTATCCAATACCGGTTCTTCTACTATTACAGCCGCACTTTCTACAGCTTTGGTAACGGCATCTTGTGCATATATTTTTGTAGTAAAGCACGTTGCCATAAGGACAGCAAGGGCTATCCACAGCTTGGCAGTGCTGCGTTTACTATATTTATCCATAAGTTTTTTTGCTATTAGTTGTACTTGTATTCTTTGTTTTCCGAGCGCGTCGTTCTCTTAGTACCGAGCGCAGGGCTCTCTTGTAACAGAGCGCGTCGCTCTCTCACTATCGAGCGTGTCACTCTCCTCGTGGTTTAGTGCTGCCTGGATTATCTTTCCTGTTCGGCATTGTAGAGGGCGATGTCGCCACGTTCAGCGGTGCGGATGCGGATAGCGTCTTCTATGGGGATGATGAAGATACGTCCGTCGCCGATTTCTCCGGTTTGTGCGGATCTGATGATGGCCTGCACGGTCTTTTCGGCATTCTTGTCGCGTACCACGATAGAGATTAGGATACGCTCAATGGAACTGGTGTCGTACATTACACCGCGGTAGATGCGTGCCTGACGGGATTTTCCTATTCCCCGGACGTCGTAGTAGGAGAACCATTCGATGTCCGCTTCGAGCAATGCGTCCTTTACATCCTCGAATTTTGTCTTGCGGATAATTGCTTCAATCTTTTTCATACCTTAATACATTTACGATTTTAACTTGCTTAGTTGACGAGGTTTCGTTCCCTATTCTTATTCTCTCTCAAAAACTAACTCCGAATACGAAGTATGCACCCTGCGTGTGTGGATTGAACGTCACTTGTGCAAAGGTGGGCAGCGAAAAAGAATTTGTGAATTTGATTTCTTTTTCTGCTTTCAGTGTGAGGTTGGTTACGTTGAACTTGTTGGCATACGCACCTTCCCATGGGGTAAGACCGACTTCTGCCGACCAGTCCAGGCCGCCGAGTTTAAAAGGTGCGCTGATGCCTACATACGTGGAATAAGCTCTGTCACCGTTCTCCTTCGTATAATCATCTCCGGCAAAGTAAGTGTTCCAACTCAGTGCCAGCGGACCGAAATCATATCCCAGAGTGGCTTCGAAGATGTGTACCGTGCTATGTGCGCCATACTTGAAATAATCTCCCGTATATCCGCCATCCTCTTTGTGGTAGGAGAACCAGTAATCTGTAACGGATACGCTGAAACCGCCTGTATTGTAACCCAGTGTGAGGTCGATCTCTCTGGCATCCTCCTTGTCGATGCCTACCGAGCCCCAAGCTGTCAGTGACAAGCCCTTGTAGCTGACTCCCATGCTGGGCTGGATACTTACACCACCGCAGTCTGTTCCACGCCAGATGTAGTTGCTTACAAAATCTGCACCGACTGAGGCCTCCACTTTATCCTGTGCCTTTGCCGTGAAAGGCATTGTTGCTGATAATAGCGCGATGGCTATCATTCGGAATTTTACGCTTTTCATTTTCATACCTATTTTACCTTTTAAGTTTAGACAAATTGCGGATGATCAGTCCGGTGAAACTATAGTTTTATTTTAGTTGTTATCTTTTTCATCTTCATACCAGCCATTTTCTGATTCGCCTCATGGCTTCCACACAATCTTCGTGATTCCCGAAGGCGGTCAGGCGGATGTAACCTTCTCCGCTGGGGCCGAAACCTACGCCGGGTGTTCCTACTACATTGGCTTCGTATAACATCTGTTCGAAGAAGCGCCAGGAACCGATGCCATTCGGTGCTTTTAGCCAGATGTAAGGAGCATTCACGCCGCCATACACTTTCAGTCCGGCTGCTTCCAGACCCTCTTTCATGGTTCGGGCGTTGTTCATATAGTAGTCGATGTTTTCCTTTATCTGCTGCTTGCCTGCCGGGGTGTAGATGGCTTCGGCAGCCCGTTGGGTGATGTAGCTGGTACCGTTGAATTTGGTGCATTGACGGCGGTTCCAAAGACGGTTCAGCGGAATGCGTTCACCGGTCAGGGTGGCGGCTGTCAGCTCTTTCGGAACTACGGTGTATCCGCAACGGACTCCGGTGAATCCGGCTGTCTTCGAGAAGCTGCGGAACTCTATGGCACATTTCTTGGCACCTTTTATTTCGTAAATGGAGTGGGGAACGTCTTCTTCCTGTATAAACGCCTCATAAGCGGCATCGAACAGAATCAGAGTGTCGTTGGCAAGTGCGTAGTCCACCCATTTTTTCAGTTGTGATTTGGTCAGCGTTGTTCCCGTCGGATTGTTCGGGTAGCAAAGGTAGACGATGTCAATCCGTTTGTCCGGTATTTCGGGAACAAAGTTGTTTTCGGCGGTGCAGGGCATGTAGGTCACGTTACTCCATTTGCCGTCTTCTTCCAATACTCCGGCACGGCCACACATTACGTTGCTGTCTATATATACCGGGTAAATGGGGTCTGTCACTCCCACGCTGTTGTCGTGACGGAGGATATCGCCTATGTTGCCCGTATCGCTTTTGGCTCCATCGTTTACGAATACTTCCGTAGGGCTAAAGTGAATGCCTCTCGGAGCATAATCATGTTTGATGATCGCTTCAATCAAAAAGTCATATCCCTGTTCGGGACCGTATCCGTGGAAGGTACTGGCATTTGTCATCTCATCCACTGCCCTGTGCATCGCCTCGATGCAAGCCGGTGGCAGTGGCCGGGTAACGTCTCCGATACCCAGGCGGATGACCTCTTGTTTAGGGTGCGTTATCCTGAAAGTATTCACCTTTTTAGCTATGTCTGAAAATAAGTAACTTCCCGGTAGTTTCAAAAAATGTTCGTTTACTAATGCCATACTTTCTTGTTGTTTTAAGCGTTATTTAGGTTAGTGATTAATGTTTAGTGATTAGCTCTATTCAGCATCCAGTGTAATCACTAATCACTAAACGTTAATCACTAATTATCTTTTCTCCGTCGAACACCCGGACTGCTCCTCCCGTCATCCATACGTGATCCGTTTTTTCGTCCCATTCGATGGTAAGTGAGCCTCCATCCATGATGATGTCTGTTTTTCTTCCGGATTTTCCGGTCAGTGCGGCAGCTACTGCGGTGGCACAGGCTCCGGTTCCGCAAGCTTGGGTGATGCCCGAACCTCTTTCCCAAACTCTCATCCTGATTTTCCCATGCTCCAGCACCTGGGCAAACTCTACATTGATGCGGTTGGGAAACAACGGGTGATTTTCCAGTTTCGGACCGATGCTTTCGAGGTTGATATCTTTAATATCTTCTACAAAGATTACCAGGTGAGGATTTCCCATTGATAGGGTGGTTCCGGTGAATTTCTGTCCGTTGGCTTCAATGGGTTGTTCTTTCATATCGGCGGGACGTCCCATATCCACGGTTACGGTGTTCACTTTTCTGTCTTCTACATGGAGCTTCAGTATTTTGATGCCCGACAGGGTGTCGAGGGTAACGGCTGTTTGGGAAGTCAGGCCGTATTCATATAAGTATTTACCGATGCAACGACTGGCGTTGCCGCACATTTTGGCTTCGGAACCATCTGCATTGAAGATGCGCATACTGAAATCTGCCTTGTCCGAACTGCCGATGAGTACCAGGCCGTCGCTTCCAATTCCTGTATGCGGGGCGCTCCATTCAACCGAAAGTTTTTCAGGGCTTTCGATGGGATATTTCAGGGTGTTTACATAAATGTAATCGTTGCCTGCTCCGTGCATCTTAGTGAATTTTATAACTCTTGTCATTTTGTACTCTGTTGGTGAATTACTCTTTCTTTTTGTTTTATCACACTGCAAAGATACGACGTTTTGCTAAATTATTTGTAGAATACATATCTTATTTCTATTATTTTTATTCGTTCTTTCAGTCGCTGCAAATATACGGTATTCAAGTTTCAAATTAAAAGTTTGCGGGTGCATATTTGTATAAATTGTTATTTATGGAATTATTTCCGCATATTCATTCTATGTAGGTAGTGGCGTAAATACGTGTTTTAAGTGGAAAAATGGAGTTTATGGGGTGAAAATGAAGATTTGTATATGACAGAATGAAATTGTTTTCTTGTTTTTGCTGACTAAATGATCTTTTGTATAATGCCACACTATTACAAGCCAAATGCCACACTTTAGCTTCCGCAATGCCATTCATTTGAGCCATCGAAGTGTGGCGTTTGAATTGTTGAGGTGTGGCATTGGGGGAGTTAAAGTGGGGCATTGGTACAGATTGGAAAAGTAATGAACTAAATGCCGATAATAATTTAGGCGCGGATTACGCGGATTACACGGATTAATGGCTGCGCTATCACACTAT